>Ga0302325_10005597_pt1 | contig 28522 bp, 20 predicted proteins | sample Palsa_T0_2_FD_201948 | JGI IMG/M metagenome (GOLD analysis project Ga0302325, IMG submission 201948) | Peat permafrost microbial communities from Stordalen Mire near Abisko, Sweden - Palsa_T0_2 | ecosystem: Environmental > Terrestrial > Soil > Palsa > Peat permafrost | place: Sweden: Abisko...
CCGCCGCGGCTTTGCGCCGGTCGCTGCGGCCTATGGCGATGCCGCGGCGGGTTCCCCCGACGACGATCTTATCGGGTGAACGGGTTGCTTCCCGGCCCGGCGCGCGCTTATCTGCCCCGTCCCGCAGTGGCGCGACCCAAACAGATGGTTCCATCTGTTTGGATCAGTCGCCCCACTACCTCAGTTAGTTGGTGGGCTGACTTGTCCCAACATTTGGGAACCAAATGTTGGGGTCAGACCACCTGGTAGGCACGCCGAATGCTCCACACCTCCATCATCGTCGAACTGCTGCGCTCGCAGCCGCGGCTGACGTTCTGGCTGATGGCGCTGACCCAGACGGTGCTGTGGTGGGTGTTTCCCTCGCTGTTCTTCTCCTCGCCGCCGGGCGATCTGCCGATCGTGCTGGCGGTCGGCCATGAATTCCAGCTCGGCAGCTATTTCGGCCCACCGCTCGCCTTCTGGCTCGCCGACATCGCCTACACCGCCGGCGGTAGCGTGGCGGTCTACCTGCTGGCGCAGGTCTGCGTGCTCGTCACCTTTTGGGCGGTGTTCACCCTGGGGCGCGCCATCGTGGGTATTCATCATGCCGCCTTCGCGGTCCTGCTGATGGTCGGCATCTCCGCCTTCTCGGCGCCGACGCCGAATTTCGGCCCGTCGATCCTGGCAATGCCGCTGGTGGCGCTGTCGCTGCTCAGCCTGTGGCGCGCCGTCGGCGAGCGCCACCGGGTGTCCTGGTTCGTGCTGGGCCTGGAACTCGGCCTGTTGACGCTCACGACCTATGCCGGCCTCATCCTCCTGGCGCTGATCGTCGTGTTCCTGGCCGCCACGCGGCGCGGGCGGCGGGCGCTGCGCTCCCCCGATCCCTGGCTCGCCAGCATCATGATCGTGGTCGTGCTGTTTCCGCATCTGATCTGGCTCGACCTCAACAACGGCATCGCGACCCTCGCCTTGCGCCCCCTGCCCGCTGGCGAAGCGCCCGTCGCCTACCTCAAGGACTGGCTCGGCCTGTTCGAGGCGATCTTCCTCGCCCATGTAGGCCTGATCATCCTGGTCGCGCTGGGGAGCAAGTGGCATCTGCGCACCGAGGACAAGGTGCCGGTGTTCGTGCGCAGCTTCACCGATCCTTTCGCCCGGAACTTCGTCTATTTCTTCGCGCTCGCCCCCGGCCTCACCGCGGTGACCGTCGCCGTCCTCCTGGGCGAACGGCAGCCGGTCGGCGGGATCGCGCCCCATCTCGTGCTGTCCGGGCTCGCGATCATCGTCCTCGCCGGCAATGCCATCCCCTGGCATCGGCCGCGCATGGTCGGCATCGCATGGGCGGTGCTGCTGCTGACGCCGCCGGCCGTCGCGGCCGCCGGCATCCTGCTGCTGCCGTGGACGGGGCTGTCCAGCGTCGACGTGTCCCGGCCCGCGAACGCCATGGGCCAGTACTTTTCCGAGAGTTTCCAGCGGCGCACCGGCGCACCGCTCACCATCGTCGGAGGCGACACCCGCATCTCCGCCCTGGTCGCGCTCGGCGCCCCCCAGCGCCCCAGCCTGTATTTCGATGCGAATCCGGAGCGCTCGCCCTGGGTCACCTTGGCCGACATCCGCCGCAAGGGCGCGGTCGTCGTGTGGCCCGGCGTGGAGAACCAGGTGTCGGTGCCGACCGAGATCGGAACGCACTTTCCCGACCTCGTCGCCGAGGTCCCCCACGCGTTCGAACGCACGGTGCAGGGCCGCCTGCCGCTGTTCCGGGTCGGCTGGGGCGTCCAGCGCCCGCTGTCCGATGCGCCGAATCCCGAACCAGGTCCCAGCCCCGAAGCAAGTCCGAGCCCCGAAGCAAGTCCGGGCGCCGAAGCGAAGCCGGACTCCGAGGCAAAGCCGAGCCCAGAGGCACAGCCGAACCCCGAAGCGAAACAATGACGCAGCTTCGCTTGATGATCGCCGCCATCGGGGTGACGGTGCTCCTTACCCGGGGCTACGCTTGCTGATTTCGATCCGGTCCGACATGGAGTAAGGGTCGATCGCAAAATGCAGCATCTTGATCACCGGCGTCGGCACCCGGCGCCGGTCGACGGTCCGCATTTCGAGAAACCCGAAGGCTTCGAGCTTGCCGAGCGTGCGAAGGAGGTTAGGCTCGGCGCGATTGGTGAGGCGAGCGAGCTCGGCCACGGACTGCGGCTCCTTATCGCGGATCGTGCGCAAGAGGCTGCGATTATCCGGCGTCAGCAAGCGGATCAGCGCCTCGGCGGATTCCACGCTCGCCAGCTTCGCATCGGCCGGCGCGGCTTCTTCGCCCCGTGCGACGGCGCTCATCTCGGTTTCCAACGCCTTCCTGCTTTGCACCTTCACGGCTCTCTCCGTTTCGACGTGTCGTCCTCGCCGATGACGGTGTCGTCGATCCCATGCTCGGCCAACACACGCGTCAAACTTGCGTTAGGTACAATCCTCCGCTAAAAAAGGCCCAGGCTTACAGGCAGATTGTTATCGCGCTTCGCGATATATGAGACAACGTTAGGGAACGATGCTTCCCAACGGACCTTTAATGCGCAATCCATCGACATGATGGATAATGCATGTGTTCGCATAGGATAGTGCCTGTAAGCCTTCATCTTTCTTACGGATAGTGGATTGTCTGTACTCAAGAAATTAAAGGACGCATCCTCGCTGCATGATCTTGCTGCCATACTAGGATATACGCCGCGTGGGCTTGCCTTCATTGTCTATAGGATGCCGATTGACCAAAAGTACAAGAAATTCAGCATCCCAAAGCGTGGCGGTGGGCAACGTGAAATATGCGCGCCGATCGCGCGCCTGAAGGTGCTGCAGCGCCGACTAGCCAATGTCTTATATGCTTGCAGAGATGAGATAGATTCCGAAAGCGGACTGCGGCCGCTATCACATGGATTTCGGCGGGAACACTCGATCATCACAAACGCTCGGCTTCATAAAAGACGTCGGTACGTTCTGAACCTCGATCTCCAGAATTTTTTCCCGACGTTCAATTTCGGGCGAGTCAGGGGATTCTTCATCCACTTCAACAGCTTTAAACTGGATGAGAAGGTCGCGACGGTCATCGCCCAGATTGCCTGCTTTGAGAACATGCTACCGCAAGGAAGTCCCTGCTCACCGATCATCGCGGATATGATTGCGCATTTTCTAGACGTCCGCCTCGTACAGCTCGCGAAACAAACCCAGATCACCTATTCCCGCTACGCAGATGATCTGACCTTTTCGACAAGCCAGCGAATATTTCCGTCCTCGATTGCAGCGCCTGCTGCTGCCGGTGTTCCAGAATGGGCACTCGGTGACGATCTAGTCGTCACGATCCAAAGTGCGGGCTTCATCATTAATCCGGGCAAGACCCGGATGCAGTTTAGGATGAGCCGGCAACTCGTCACGGGCTTGACCGTCAACGCAAAAGTAAACATCCGTCCGGAATACTATCGATTGGCGCGCGCGATGTGCCACGCGCTCTTTGAGAACGGAACCTACCATCGGCCTACTGCCGCGAGCTTGGCAGCGGGCCAGGGAGCTGAGGTGGAAATGATTACGTCACTTGGACCGATTGAAGGCATTTTGAGCCATATTCACCACGTGAAGGACTCGATTGACGCCCGCGACGAGTTAGAAAAGAGAAAGAATGCGACAGCGGCGCGGAAGCTCTATAACCGCTTTCTCAAGTATCGTTACTTCGTTCGTGTGGAGTGTCCGCTCATCGTTTGTGAGGGGAAGACCGACAACGTTTATCTAAAATATGCGATTCGCAAGCTACCCGCTTTCCAGCCAAAGCTTGGAGTTTGGAATGGCACGACCTTCACTAGCTCCGTTAAGTTCTTCAATTATACCAACCAAGCGCACAGCATTCTGGAGCTCGGTGGGGGCGCGGGAGATCTGCGTTACTTCTTCATCAAGACCCGATATAAACAGGAAATCCAGAGTTTCAAGCATCGACCCTTGAAGCACCCGGTGATCGTTCTTGTCGACAACGACGCCGGTGCTAAAGATATCTTTAAGAGCTTTAACACGAACTATGGGGTCGCCATCGACCTTAAATCGGCTGATCCATTCTTCTATGTCACGCAAAATTTGTACTTAATAAAGACGCCCGAAAGGGGTTCGGATGGCGTATCCTGCATTGAGGATTTCTTTGAACCGTCGCTCTTAAATACGAAAATCGACGGAAAGAAATTCAACCCAAAGAAAGATCATGGCGCCGATGGCGAGTATGGAAAGTTCATTTTTGCGGAGAGGGTCGTGCGCCCGAACGCGGACACCATCAATTTTTCAGGATTCGGGCCGCTCCTTGAACGTATTTGTGCCGTCATCGACGACTACGCGACTCGCGGGGCTGGTACCTAAGCGCTGGGCGCACAACTCTACCCTTGCGGCTTTGGCCTCGCCTCAGTTCTCGCGCGCCATCCATTCCTGGCCGAGCGCGGCGCTGGCCGGGAAGATCAGCGACTTGATCACCACCGGCACCGCGCCGGAGCTCTCCAAGAGTTCGCCGATGTCGATGTAGTCGAACTGCTTGAGTTCGAGGCCGTCGATGGAGACCACCGGGTTGGTGAGCTTCATCTCCTCGCGGAAATGAATCCCGATCAGGCCGCCGACGTCGCCGTCGCCCGCGAGCACGATGGGATGGCCGCGCGCGAGCACGTCGCGCAGGCCTTCGGCGACGCCGCGGCAGAAGGCGTCGAGGCGGTGGAACGTCGCCGAGCCCTGCCACGGCACGAAGATCGCGACTGGCGTGTCGGCGTCGCCGAGATCGAGATGCCGCAGCACGGTGCGGATCGAGGCCGCTACGGCATCGGCATCGATGGTCTCGCCCTCCAGCGGCAGGCCCGGCGCGATCACGGGCACGTTGCGCAGCGGCAGGGCGCTGTGGGGGGAGACGAAGATCGTGCTGCCGCTCACCTGCGTCGTATATTGCGAGGCGCCGATGACGGTGGCGCGGATGCCCTGGGCCGGCGGCTCCAGCCGCGCGCCCCAGGCGGCAACGCGCGCGCGGATTTCGGCGGCGAGCAGGGTGCCGAGGTCGCCGAAGCTCGCGGTCTCCCAGCCATAGACATATTCCGAGACGCCGCCGGAGAATGTTACATGGTCGACGCTGCCTTGCCAGGCGAGGGGATCGAGGCGCAACAGGCCGGTGTCGCCGAGCCTGGGCGCGCCGCCCTTCATGGCGTCGAACAGGCAGTCGGCCATGCGGGCGGCGAGCCGCTTCGCGTCGTCGGGGGCGAGCATCGTGCCGATTTCGAGCGTGAGGCCGAGTTCCTCGCCGAACCGGCGGCCGGCTTCCTCCAGCCGCGTGATCCGTCCCTGCGCGTCGGTGCACACGAGGCGGGCGCCGACATCGACCGCGGTGATGGCGATCACCCGGCCGTCGTCGCACACCGCGATCTTGGAGGTGCCGCCGCCGACATCGACGTTCATCACCGGCGCATGGTCGCGGATCGAGCGGGCGACCGCGCCGGAGCCGTAGGCCGCCATGACGGTTTCGAGATTGTCGCCGGCGCTGACCGCGACGAGCTTGCCGGCCTGGCGCGCGAACAATTCGCCGATCCGCCGCGCATTGCTGCGGCGGACCGCGACCCCGGTGAGGATCAGCGCGCCGGCGTCGATCTCGTCGGGATCGACCATGGCGTTTTCGTATTGCTTCTCGAAGAACGCGCCCAGCGCATCGGCGTCGATCTCATCCTCCGAGGCATACGGAGTGAGCAGGATATCGGACTGATAGAAGGTCTCGCGCTGGGTCACGACGTAACGGCTGTCGAGCCGCTCCAGCACGATGCGCGAAAACACGAGGTGCGAGGTCGAGGAGCCGATATCGACCCCGACGCTCAATACGCAAATCTCGTCTTCGCCCTCCAGGCTGCGTCCGGTGGTGGAAAAGAAAATGCGGCCGCCGGCTTCGTCGGTCTCGATGTTCATGGGATTGGATCTGCCTCGGGGCGAGTCTGGGGCGTGCGTTTTCCGATGGCCCCACCCTCTGACTGTCATTGCCCGGCTTGACCGGGCAATCCAGTTACTCCCGGTCGGTGGATACTGGATCGCCCGGTCAAGCCGGGCGACGACAGGGAGGGGGCGGTGCAAGCGAAAAGCGCTCGGCGCGGGGACATCACACCTTCTGCAGGAAGCTGTCCACCACCTTCTTCTCGCCGGCGCGGTCGAAATAGATGGTGAGCTTGTTGCCCTCCACGTGGAGCACGTTGCCGTTGCCGAATTTCTGGTGGAACACGCGGTCGCCGGCGCGAAACGCGGAAGTGGTGCCGGTCGATTTCGCCACCAGCTCGCCCTCGATGGTGATCGGCCCGCGGCTGCGGGCGGCAGGACCGGGAGCGGGCGTGGCGTTTGTTCCATGGAAAGCGCCGGCGTCGCGGAAGCCCCCGGAATTGCCCCCGGAGCCGGAGTTGCCGCCGGAACCGAAATTGCCGCCGCCGCGGCTGCGGGCGCGCTGCCAGCCGGGGGTGCTGTAGCTCGATCCGAACGTCTCGGCCTGGTCGAAACGCGAGCCGCCCACATTGCCGTAGCCGGGAAAGCCGCCGAAGCCCGTGGACTGCGCGACCTCGATATGGGGCTCCGGCAATTCGTCGACGAAGCGCGACGGAATGCTCGCGGTCCAGCTGCCGCGCATGCGGCGGTTCGACACGAAATAGATTTTCGCGCGCTTCCTCGCCCGGGTCATGCCGACATGGGCGAGGCGGCGCTCCTCCTCGAGCCCGGCGCGGCCCTGGTCGTCGAGCGAGCGCTGGTGCGGCAGCAGGCCCTCCTCCCAGCCGGGCAGGAATACGGTGTCGAATTCGAGGCCCTTCGCCGAGTGCAGGGTCATGACCGAAACCGCGGCGGTATCGCCGCCGCGATCGGTGTCCATCACCAGCGAGATGTGTTCGAGGAAGCCCTGCAGGTTCTCGAACTCCTCCATGGAGCGGACCAGCTCCTTGAGGTTTTCGAGCCGGCCGGCGGCATCGGCGGAACGGTCCTTCTGCCACATCTCGGTGTAGCCGGATTCGTCGAGCACGATCTCGGCGAGTTCGGTGTGGGGCAGCGCGTCGCGCTGGGCCCGCCAGCGGTCGAAGGCGGCGAGGAGGTCGCGCAACGCCTGGCGCGGCTTGGGCTTCAACGCGTCGGTCGCGATCACCGCGCGGGTCGCCGTCATCAGCGGCTCGCGGCGGGCGCGGGCGTGATCGTGCAGCAGCTGGATGGTGGCGTCGCCGAGGCCGCGCTTGGGCACGTTGACGATGCGCTCGAAGGCGAGGTCGTCGGCCTCCGAATTGATGCAGCGCAGATAGGCCAGCGCATCGCGGATTTCGGCGCGCTCGTAGAATCGTGGCCCGCCGATGACGCGATAGGGCAGGCCGAGGGTGACGAAGCGGTCCTCGAACTCGCGCATCTGGAACGACGCCCGCACCAGGATCGCGATCTCGTCGAGGGAATGGCCGCGGCGCTGCAGCGCCTCGATCTCCTCGCCGATGACGCGGGCTTCCTCTTCGGAATCAAAGGCTGCGGTGACCAGCACCTTCTCGCCGAGCTCGCCTTCGGAGCGCAGCGTTTTGCCGAGCCGGCCTTCATTGTGGGTGATGAGATGGGAGGCGGCGGCCAGGATGTGGCCGGTGGAGCGGTAATTGCGCTCCAGCCGGATCACCTTGGCGCCGGGAAAGTCCTTCTCGAAACGCAGGATGTTGTCCACCTCGGCGCCGCGCCAGCCATAGATCGACTGGTCGTCGTCGCCGACGCAGCAGATGTTCTTGAGCATGCGCGCCGCCACCGCCGGACCGGGCGCAGCCGGTGCGTTGTCGAGCAGCAGCGGGGCGGCGCCGCTCTGGCCGAGCAGCCGCAGCCACAGGTACTGGGCGACATTGGTGTCCTGATATTCGTCGACCAGGATGAACTTGAAGCGCATCTGGTACTGCCGCAGCACCTCGGTATGCTCGCGGAACAGCCGGATGTTCTCCAGCAGCAGATCGCCGAAATCGACCGCGTTGAGGGTCTTCAGGCGCTCCTGGTAGGCGGCATAGAGCTTGAGCCCATGCCCATTGGCGAAGGCGGCACCTTCGCCCGGCTTGACCTGTGCGGGGCCGAGCCCGCGGTTCTTCCAGCCGTCGATCATGCCGGCCAGCACGCGGGCCGGCCAGCGCTTTTCGTCGATGTTCTCGGCCTGGAGCAGCTGCTTGAGCAGCCGGATCTGGTCGTCGACGTCGAGGATGGTGAAATTGGGCTTGAGGCCGACCAGCTCGGCATGGCGGCGCAGGATCTTCACCCCGATCGAGTGGAAGGTGCCGAGCCATGGCATCCCCTCCACCGCCTCGCCCACCATCTGGCCGACGCGGAGCTTCATCTCCCGCGCCGCCTTGTTGGTGAAGGTCACCGACAGGATTTCCGACGGCCGGGCGCGGCCGAGGCTGAGGATGTGGACGATCCTGGTGGTCAGCACGCGGGTCTTGCCGGTCCCGGCGCCGGCCAGCACCAGCACCGGTCCATCGAGCGTCACCACCGCCTCGCGCTGCTCCGGATTGAGTCCTTCGAGATAGGGCGCGCCGGCGGCGGCACGGGCGCGGGCCGCGATCCCGCCCGGCGCGGGCGCCGGCGGAAGGAGCGGGTCGACCGAGTGTTTGAGCGGGTCAGCCAATCGCGGGCCTGTCCATGATTTCGACGGGAGATGATTCTCTCAGGTGAGAAAATGGCATCTGCCGGAGGATATTGCGAGGGCGGCTGGGGAATAGGGCTGGGGCGAATCCCCGGGGGCGTCATTCCGGGGCTGGCCGCAGGCCAGAACCCGGAATCCAGGAGTCTGTGTCACGGCCGCACCTGGATTCCGGATTCGCGGGCTTTGCCCGCGCTCCGGAATGACGCTGTACCTGTTGAATCCGGCGGTCTACCCCCTCGTAGGCATGGCGATGCTGCGGCCGGCGGCTTCCGGGACCGGGAGGCGGGAATGGGACGCTTTCATCTCGGCGAGGCGGGTGGCGACCTGCGCCGGGAAGGCCGCCGTCTTCTTGGCCGTCATGTCCACATGGAGCGACAGGTTCTCCGAGGTGGCGGACACCCAGCCCTCCTCGGCATGGAACAATTGCTCGAAATAGTGCAGGCGCTTGGCGTCGTAGTCGAGCAATTGGAAGGTGACCCGCACGGGGTCGTCGGCATGCAGCTCGCGCAGGTAGCGCACATGGACCTCGGCGGTGTAGACCGAATGGGCGCGGTTCGCCACGTAATCGGCGCCGACCCCGATCAGCTCGTAGGTCTCGTCAACCGCGCGGTCGAACAATACATTGTAATAGGCCATGTTGAGATGGCCATTATAGTCGATCCAATGCGGCTCGATTCGCATCACAGAGGATACGAACGGCGCAAAGAACAGCGGTGCGCAATCGAAGCGTTCCAGCATGGCAACTCACCCGACTGACCGCATTATGCCGAGAATTTCGGACCTGTCTCGCCAAATCGACACCTGCGCCCGCGTGGCGCGGATCGGCCGATGACCGCGACGGCGCACGATACCAAGGCGCTGCGGCCGCCGGTCTCCGCCGCGGCGCTGGCGGCGCTCGGCGCGATGTTCGGGCCGCGCTTCTCGGCCGGGCTCGCGATCCGCGAGCAGCATTGCAACACCACCACCTGGGTGGCGGGGCAGCCGCCCGATGCCGTGGTGTTTCCGCACTCGACGGCCGAAGTGCAGGCGATCGTGCGCATGTGCGCCTCCCACGGGCTGCCGGTGATCCCGTTCGGGGTCGGCACCTCCCTGGAGGGTCAGGTCAACGCGCCCTATGGCGGCGTTTCCATCGATTTCCGGGACATGAACCGGGTGCTGGCGGTCCATCCGGAAGACCTTGATTGCGTGGTCGAGCCGGGGGTGACTCGCAAGCAGCTCAACGAATACCTGCGCGACCAGGGCGTGTTCTTCCCGATCGATCCCGGCGCCGACGCCTCGATCGGCGGCATGGCGGCGACGCGGGCCTCCGGCACCAATGCGGTGCGCTACGGCACCATGAAGGACAACGTGCTGGCGCTCAAAGCCGTGCTCGGCAATGGCGACGTGCTCACCACCGCGCGCCGGGCGCGCAAATCGGCGTCGGGCTATGATCTCACCCGGCTGCTGGTGGGCTCGGAGGGCACGCTCGCCGTCATCACCGAGATCACCCTCAAGCTTTACGGCATTCCCGAAGCGATATCCGGCGGCATATGTCCGTTCCCCTCGGTCGAGGCGGCGTGCCGGGCGACCATCGCCACCATCCAGACCGGGATACCGGTGGCCCGCATCGAATTGCTCGACGCCCTCCAGGTCAAGGCGGTGAATGCCTATTCGAAGCTTTCGTTGCCGGAGCGCCCGATGCTGTGCGTCGAGTTCCATGGCAGCGAAGCCGGCGTCGCCGAGCAGTCCGAACGCTTCGGCGTGATCGCCGCCGACTGCGGCGGCGGCCCGTTCCAATGGGCGACCCGGGCCGAGGACCGCTCGCGCCTGTGGCAAGCCCGCCATGACGCCTATTGGTCGGCGTTCGGGCTGCGGCCCGGCGCCAAGGCGATTGCGACCGACGTGTGCGTGCCGATCTCCCGGCTCGCCGAATGCGTCGTGGCGACGCAGGAGGATATCGCGGCCTGCCGCCTCGTCGCCCCCATCGTCGGCCATGTGGGCGATGGAAATTTCCATCTCTCGCTCCTGGTCGACATGGAGGATGCCGATGAGGTCGCCCGCGCCGAGGGCCTGCTGGAGCGGCTGGTGGAGCGGGCGCTCGCCATGGACGGCACCTGCACCGGGGAGCACGGGGTCGGCCAGGGCAAGATGAAATACCTCGCGGCCGAGCATGGCGACGCGGCGCTCGCCGCGATGCGTGCGGTCAAGCAGGCGCTCGACCCGCAAAACATCATGAACCCCGGAAAGATCGTCACGCTCGGCTGAATCTGCGCCGGATCGCATCGGCGGCCAGGATCGCACCGGTGGACTTGGGTGAATCGGTCCATCGACATATATTCGCCGCCAACCGGCCGCATAGTGTCGGAAACGAATCGGTCCGTGTTTTTTGCGGCGTAGCGGTGCGGGCGAGTCGTCTCCAAAAGTGATCAACCCCCGGTTCGGAGCACGCTAGGTGCAGACGGCGCTACTTGGCATTGGCATCGCCATCATCCTGGCCTTGGCGACGGCCCTGGTCGGCCCGTATCTCGTCGACTGGAACGGCTATCGCGCGGTCATCGAGGCGCAGGCGAGCCGGGTGGTCGGAGCGCCGGTACGGGTGTCCGGTCCGATTTCCGTGCGCCTGTTGCCGACCGCGTCGCTGCACCTCGACGGCGTCGAGATCAGCCCGGCCGGGGCTTCCCCGATTACCGTTGGCAAGCTGGCGATCGAAATTGCTCCGGGGGCCCTGGTTCGGGGCGACTTCCGGGCAAACGAGGTGACGGTGGAGGGCCTCGGGGCGACGCTGCGGCTCGACCGGGCCGGCCGGATCGAGGCTCCCCTCGCCGGCTTCGGTTTCGATCCCGATCACCTCGGGATCGACCGGCTCGCGGTTTCGAACGGCCGCATCGTTCTCGCCGATGCCGCCGGCGGCGGCCGCCTCGCGCTCGACAATTTCAGCTTCAACGGCGAGGTCCGCTCGCTGCTCGGCCCGTTCAAGGGGGAGGGCGCCTTCACCGTCCATGACGGGCCCTATGCGTTTCGCCTGGGCGCAAGCCACCGCGGCGACGACGGCGGCGTGAAGCTGCGCCTGCTCGTCGATGCGGCCGCATCGGCGGTATCCTTCGACGCCGAGGGCACCTTGTGGGCCGCGGAAAATGCGCCGCGCTTCGAAGGCGCCGTGACCTTGTCGCGGGTGGTCGGGTTGGCGCTGCCGGACGGCACCAGCGCCATCAACGAGCCATGGAAGGTGACCGCCAAGCTCAAGGCCACCTCGGCTGCGGCCACGCTGGACGATCTCGGGTTCGAGTATGGACCGGAGGCGCGCGCGGCGCGCCTGACCGGCACCGCGAAAGTCGAGTTCGGCGCCCATCCGCGGGCCGACGCCACGCTCGCGGCGCGCCAACTCGACCTCGACCGAACCTTCGCCGGTCCCGACCGCCATCTGCCGTTCGATGTGGTCAAGGCCATGGCCGAAAGTCTCGCCGGCGGACCGGCCGCGCCGCTGCCGGTCCGGGTCCGCCTCAGCGTCGACAATCTGACCATGGCCGGCGCCTCGATCAGCTTGCTGCGCGGCGAGGCCGAGAGCCGCGCCGACGGCTGGGCGATCGAATCCCTCGAATGGCGCGCGCCGGGCGCGACCCAGATGCAGGTCGGCGGCAAGCTGGCGGTGGCCGGCGGCAAGGTCGCGTTCACCGGGCCGGTGCGGATCGATTCCGCCGATCCGGGCGCATTCTCCGCCTGGATCGAAGGCCATCCCGCGGCGAGCCGGCCATCGGTCGGGCCGATGCGCGGCAATGGCGTGCTCACCCTCGCCGGCGAGCGCATCGCGGTCGAGGATCTGAGCGCCGAGGTCGATCACAAGCCGCTGGCCGGGCGGGCCGCCTATCGCTTCGCGACCGCGACGATGCCGGCGCGCCTCGACGCCGCCTTGACCGCGGTCGAGCTCGATCTCGACCGTTTTCTCGCCGTCGCCGCAGCGGTGTCGGCGTCGACCTCGTTCGAGCGTCCCAAGGAGATCGCGCTCGCGCTCGACATCGGGCGGACCACCTATGCCGGCGTCGAGGCGACCAAGACCCACGCCGTGCTCGCTTTCGACGGCGCCGGCCTCAAGATCGAGCGGCTGTCGATCGCCGATATCGGCGGCGCCGCGGTGGAAGCCAGCGGCCGCATCGACAACCTGCAGTCGGCCGGGCGCGGCTCGATCGCTCTCTCCCTCATCGCCGGCCGCATCGAAGGCTTCGCCGCCCTCGCCACGAAATTGATGCCGCAGGCGGCGGAGCCGCTGCGCAAATATGAAAGCCGCCTCGGGCCCCTCAACATCAATGCCAAGCTCGATGTCGAGCCGGATAAGGGCGGGACGAGCGCGGCAAGGCTCAAGCTGACCGGCAAGATTGCCGGGATCGACACCCATCTCGACGCCAGCGGCACCGGGACGTTTTCCAATCCGGACGCGGCGGCGCTGCACGTCGAAGCGCGGCTCGATGCGGAGGACGGCCGCACCCTCGGCGCGCTCTCCGGGCTCGACCAGTTCGTCAACATGGAGCGTCATCCCGCCCGGCTCACCTTCCTGGCCGATGGCGCCGCCGAGCGTTCGTTCCGGATCGACGGCAGGCTGGCCGCCGGCGACCTCAGTGCCAGCGCCGCCGGCACCTTGAAAATCGGCGGCGACGGCAAGCTCGACGTCGTGCTTCGAGCCGCCGACGCCAGGCTGCCGCGCCGCGCGCCGTCGACCGTCCCGGTGGACCTGCGCGGCAAGCTCGCCATCGAAGGGGCCGCACTGAAATTCACCGACCTCAGCGGACGGGTAGCGGGGGCGGCGGTGAAGGGCCGCCTTGCCGTCGGCCTCGGCGCCGTGCCGCGGGTCGATGGACGCATCGAGGCGGACCAGGTCGATGGCGCCGAACTGGTCGCGATCCTCGCCGGCGCGCCGCGGCCCGCAAAGGGTGCTCCAGCGGTGTGGCCGGCGGAGCCGTTCGCCGCGCCGGCGCTGCCGGCGTTGGCGGGACGGATCGAATTTCATGCCGGCAACGTGCAATGGGCGCCGGGGATCGCCGCGCATGACCTGCAGGGCGCCGTCGTCTCCACGGAATCAGGAATTTCGCTCGACGGCGCCACCGGCAAGCTCGGCGACGGGCGGCTCGATCTGAGCGGCCGGATCACGCGCGCGGCCGGCGGGACCAGCCTGCAGTCCCACATCAAGCTGGTGAACGCGGACCTCGCGGCCGTACTGGCGGGCGTGACGCACGCGCCGGTGACCGGACGCATTTCGATCGATGCCGAGGTGCAGGGCCAGGGCATGAGCCCGGCCTCGCTGGTGGGAAGCCTCACCGGCGGCGGCGTCGCCACGTTGGAAAACGTCGAGATCGGCGGTCTCGATCCGACCGCGATCGACGCGGCGATCGTCGCGGTGGACCGCGGGCTCGCCATCAATTCCGCGCGGATCGCCGATATCGTCAATGCCGGGCTCGACGCCGGCAAGCTGCGCTTGCCGTTTGCGGCCGCGGCGATCGCCATTGCCGACGGACGCGTGCAAGTGGCCGATCTCGCCGCCCCCGCGCAGAGCGCCGATGTGGTGGCATCGGCGGCACTGGCGCTCGCCGACAACCAGGTCGACATGCGGATCGCCTTGACCGGACCGCAGCGCGTCAATGCGCCCGGCGGCGAACGGCCCAGCCTCGCCGTGGCGGTGAAAGGTCCGCTCAACGCCGCCCGCCGCGCCGCCGACGTGACCCCGCTCGTCAACTGGCTGACCGCACGCGCGGTCGAGCAGGAAACCAAGCGCCTCGAAGATGCCGAGCGCGAACGCAAGCGCCTCGAACCGGACCCGCGTCGCCTGCAGGATGCCGCCGTGCCGGCCGAGCCCGAAGCGTCGCTCGCCGCGACCCTGGGCCGGGCTCCGGAGCTCCCGGCGCCGATCGAGATCAAGCCGGCGCCCGTACGCCGCCCGCCGCCGGCGCCGCGTTCGCAGCCGCGATCGCCGCTGGATCTATTCCAGCTGGGTAATCATTGATGTGGTTGCATTGATCGCGATTGCGGCGAGCGAGCAGCCCGGATGAGCGAAGAAATCCGAGGGCGGCGGCTGGGTCGATCTCTCAGCCTGTGATCCCCGCATGTCATCTCGCTCATGCGGGCTACTCGTGTGCCCGTCGGGCCGATCATGTCTCCAGGATCAGATGCCGGCGCGAGTAGCTGCTGATCTCGCGATCGCCGACCAAGACGTGGCAGCTATAGTGCGGCGATCCGCGCTGATCTTGAAAGTTCAAGAAGGTCCGCTTTGCCAGCCGCTGGTAGTCCGTCCCGGACTCTGGTCCGGTAATCTCATCCAAAATGGCCGTGATACGACCGAGACGATCTCGCATTTCCACACGGATGTTGTCGCGGGTGTACTGCTGCATCTCTGAACCCCTCCAAGCCCCAACTTGATTTACGGTGCCGCCGATTAAAGGTCACTTAATGACGCGAATGGGGCAGCGCTGATTCGCGCGCGCGTGTTTTTTCTGGGTGTGACCGCACCGCAACATGGGCGGCGCCCGCGCAACAATTGGTCCGTCGTTTGTTACTCCAGCGGCCGAATCCGGACCATGTTACCGCCATGCTCGACGTTCCCACACCGTGACGACGGGATCGGTGGAATTTTGTCGCGGCGGCTCGGGCGGGACGGGTGCGGCGAATTGCGGCACGCGCCGTCATTCGCTCGCAGCCACCCCGGCGCGCTGGACGATCGGACCCCAGCGCAGAATCTCGGCGCTGACGAACGCGTTCAGCTCGTCGGGAGACCCGGTGACGCGCGGTCCCATCCCGCGCCGCGTCAGTTCCTGCTTCACGTCCGGATCGCTGATAATCGCGCGCACCGCCCGGTTCAGCATCACGACGATGCCATGCGGGGTGTCGGCCGGCGCCACGATCATTTGCCATGACGCAGTCTCGAAGCCGGCCACGCCCGCCTCCGCGACGGTCGGGATCTCCGGCGCCGCTTCCGAGCGGTACGATGTGGACACGGCGAGCGCCCGAACCAGGCCCTGCTGGATCAGCGGCACCGTGGACGTCGCATCGCCGAACAGGACTTGGATGTTTCCGGCAATGAGATCGTTCATCGCCTGCGGCGTCGACTTGTAGGGAACATGGGTCATCCGGGTGCCGGTGAGATTGAGGAACAGCTCGGTGCTCAGGTGATGCATCGAACCCGGTCCGCTCGACCCATAATTGAGTTCGTTCGGCTTGGCCTTGGCGAGTGCGACCAGTTCCGCGACCGACTTCACCGGCGAGGCCGGATTGACCACGAGAAAAAATGGGGATGCCGACAGCAGGGCGACCGGGATGAGATCTTTCAACGGCTGATAAGGAAGGTGTTTCGCCATGGTGACATTGATGGCCATGGTCGAACTCGTGGCCTGCAGCAGCGTGTAGCCGTCCGGGACCGCGCGCACCACCGACATGGCGGCCAACGTCGTAGCGGCGCCCGGCTTGTTCTCGATCAGGAACGGCTTGCCGAGTCTCTTTTCGAGCTGCTGTGCAACGAGCCGCGCGAGCAGGTCCGAGCCGCCCCCCGCAGCGAACGGAACGACCAAGGTCACCGGCCGCGTCGGGTAGGCCTGTGCGCTCGCGATCCGCGAGACGGCCGGGAGCGAGGCGGCGCCGGCCGCCAGTTGGAGGAATTTCCGGCGTGGAATTGTCATCGCGTTGCCCGTTCTGAATTTCCGAGGAGATTCACCCGCTGTTAGTCGCCTTGCAACCGTGATTTCCGGCGGAGGCCGTCCCGATCAGTCCGCCTTTATGCCCGCGAACTTGACTACCTTGGCCCATTTCTCGGTTTCCTCGGCGATGAGCTTGCCGAAGTCGGCCGGCGATCCGGGCATCACGGTGCCGCCGAAGTCGGCCAGCCGCGCCTTCAATTTGGGATCGGCGAGCCCGGCATTCACGGCCTTGTTGAGCACCTCGATGATTTCGGCCGGCGTGTTCTTGGGGGCGCCGAGGCCGTACCATTGGCTCGCCTCGTAACCCGGCACGAAATCCGCCACGGGTGGAACGTCGGGCAGCGCCTCTGCGCGCGCACGCGTGGTGACCGCGAGCGCACGCAGCTTGCCGATCCGAACATATTCGGTCGTGCCGGGCGTGGTGGCGAAAACCACCTGCAGCTGTCCGCCGAGCAGGTCGGTCATCGCCGGGCCTTGGCCGCGATAAGGCACATGGACCAGGTCGACGCCGGCCAACATCTTGAACAGTTCGCCGGCCATGTGGGACGAGCTGCCGTTGCCGGCCGAACCCATGTTGATCTTGCCCGGATTGGCCTTGGCATAGGCGATGAACTCGGGGAGAGTCTTGGCCGGAACCGACGGGTGGATTTCGACGACGTTGGAGACGCTGACGATGCCGGCGACGGGCGCGATGTCGCGGACGAAATTGTAATTGAGCTTTTCGTAGAGCGTGGCGTTGATCGCATGTACCAGATTGACCTGCAGGAGCGTGTAGCCGTCGGCCGGTGCATGCACGACCATTTCGGTACCGATATTGGTGCCGCCGCCCGGCCGGTTCTCGACGATGAATTGCTGCCCGAGGCGCTCCGACAGCCACTGGCTCATCAGACGCGTCACGATGTCGGCCCCTCCGCCGGCGGCAACCGCAACGATCACGCGCACCGGCCGTGTCGGATACGTCTGCGCCCTCGCAATCCGCGAAACGGCAGGGAGGGCGGCGGCACCCGCTGCCAGATGCAGAAATCGGCGGCGCGGAAGTTTCACGACGGTCCCCTGGCGTTGCCGCGCAAGGCGCGCTTGGGCAACTCGCAGCAAAAGCTACCCCGATCGCCGTGCGGCTGGAAGGGGCGGGAACGATCAATCTGAACGATCGACTTTATCGCCAAGCAGCAGCTGCTCGGTGATCGAAGCGCCTGCCAGCGATAACGACCTCATCCCTCGGGATGAGGTCCTATTGTTTGCGCTTCGATCCGCGACGGCGGCGCGCTCGATCTAGTCGACGCGCAACACCGATTCCGTGCGACCGGCCGCGGCGGCCGGGGATTTGGTCTCGGTCCGCCCGGGGTCGCGCTGGCTGCGGTAGTGGTCGAGCACGAACAGGCGGATGGCGGACGAAAGGTTGCCGTGCCGGCGGTCCTGATCGATCACCGCGACCATGTCGGACAGGGTGATGTGACGTTCGGCGGCGATTTCCTTCAATCCGGTCCAGAAGGCATCTTCCAGGCTTACACTCGTCTTATGCCCGGCGATGACAATGGAGCGCTTAACGACCGGCGACTTCATCGGATTCTCCTGTCTCGATACGGTGTTCGTCGAGCTCGCGTCGGACCTTCGACTGCTCCGACCGGGCCAGCGCACGTGCGCCCTTTGACATCCCGTGGGAAACACGCGCTTTTGCGGCATGTTCCGCGTCAAGTTGCCGCTTGGCGCGCTTGCGGGCGGTTCGCAGATTTACAATCTCAGCCATACGTAGCCGACGCTTCCACAACCACCGGGTCGCCCCCGTCGCACCGCGGTTATGTAGGTATACCCAGCTACCGATTCAACCGGCTCTAATGGCCACGCCAACACTAACGCTTACATATGGATATGAGTCGGCGCGCCAACACAATCCTTAGTGTGCATAATTTACCGCTGGCCTTTTGGTTCCACCGTCCCGACCATCTTTTCCGGACGCACCAGAGCGTCGAATTCCTCCTTTTCGAGCAATTGGAGCCGGATCGCCTCTTCACGCAGGGTGGTGCCGTTGGCATGGGCGGCCTTGGCGATCTTTGCGGCGTTGTCGTAACCGAGCCGCGGCGCCAGCGCGGTGACCAGCATCAGGGATTTGTCCACCAGTTCCTCGATCCGCACGGTGTTGGCGGTGATGCCGGCGATGCAATGGTCGGTGAAGGACCGTGCTGCGTCGGCGAGCAGCCGGATCGACTGCAGCAGCGCCAGCGCGATGACCGGCTTGAACACGTTGAGCTCGAGGTGGCCCTGGCTCGCCGCCGTGGTGATGGTGGCCTGGTTGCCGAACACGGCGCAGCACACCATGGTCATCGCCTCGCATTGGGTCGGATTGACCTTGCCGGGCATGATCGACGAGCCCGGCTCGTTTTCGGGCAGCCGAAGCTCGCCCAGGCCGCAGCGCGGGCCCGAGCCGAGCAGGCGGATGTCGTTGGCGATCTTGAACAGGCCGGTGGCGACGGCGGCGAGCGCGCCGTGGACAAATACCTCCGCGTCATGGGCCGCCAGCGCCTCGAACTTGTTGGCTGCGCTGACGAAGGGCAGGCCGGTCGACGCTGCGAGCCGGGCTGCGAACAGTTCGGCGAACCGCGGCGGCGCATTGAGCCCGGTGCCGACCGCGGTGCCGCCCTGGGCCACGGGGTAGAGATGGACGATAGCTTCCCGGATGCGGGCGAGCGCGTGCTCCACCTGCGCCAGATAGCCCGAGAATTCCTGGCCCAGCGTCAGCGGCACGGCGTCCTGCAGGTGGGTGCGGCCGATCTTTATGATCGGATTGAACGCGCTGTGCCGGTCCGCCAGCGCGTCACGCAGATGCGCGAGCGCCGGGACCAGGAGATCGCCGACCTCGCGCACCGCGGCGATGCGCATCGCGGTCGGAAAACAGTCATTGGACGATTGGCTCATGTTGACGTGGTCATTGGGATGGAGCGGCGCATTGGCGCCCCTGGTGCTGCCCATGAGCTCGTTGCCGCGGTTGGCGATCACCTCGTTGACGTTCATGTTGGACTGGGTGCCGGACCCGGTCTGCCACACCACGAGCGGAAAGTTGCCGGCGAGCTTGCCCGCCAGGATCTCGTCGGCGGCGGCGACGATCGCCCGCTGGCGCGGTTCGTCGAGCAGGCCGAGCTCGCAATTCACCTCCGCGGCGACCCGCTTGATGAGGGCAAGGGCATTGATGATCGGCAGCGGCATCAACTCGTCGCCGATGCGGAAATTGCGCCGCGAGCGCTCGGTCTGCGCGCCCCAATAGCGGTCCGCCGGCACCTCGATGGGTCCGAACGTATCGGTCTCGACGCGGGTATTGGCCATGTTCGGCTCCGGATGGCTGAAGAGTTCGGGACATGAATATAGGCGCGCATTCGCGGCGATGCCCGGTTCCGCCGGTTGGCGCCCGGATCGCGCACGGCTTCCAAGCGATCCGCAAACTGGTTATCGTCCATGCCAATTCGCGAGGGTCCAACGGCAGACGACCGCGCTCCATTGGGTCGGCTTGCTCACCAAGTGGGCGCCCTGAAAGGGAGGATAGCCATGCTTTTCCGAACCGCGGTCCGGACCGCCGCGCTCGCCGCGGTGGTGGCGATGACGGCGCCGGTGATGACGGTGGTGATGCCTGTTGCCGCAGCGCACGCCTTTGACCAAACGAAATACCCCGATCTCGGGGGGCAATGGCGCCGTGCCGAAACCGGGACCTTTCGATTCGACCAGTCCAAGCCCTGGGGCCCCGGCCAGGAAGCGCCGCTGACGCCGGAATACCAGGCCATCTTCGAGGCCAACCTGGCGAGCCAGGCGTCCGGCGGACAAGGCGTCGGCGTGACCTATACCTGCCTCTCGCCGGGCATGCCGCGGGTCGTCAACGGCTACGGCCCGATGGAATTCGTGGTCACGCCGGAAATGACCCACATCCTGGTCGAAAACATCTACGACTCCCGGCGGATTTTCACCGATGGGCGCCCATGGCCCGATCCGATCGAGCCGTCCCTGCTCGGCTATTCGATCGGCAAATGGATCGACGTGGACGGCGATGGCCGCTACGACGAGCTCGCGGTCGAAACCCGCGGCTTCAAGGGCCCGCGCGCGTTCGACGCCAGCGGCATTCCCTTGCACAAGGACAATCAGACCATCGTCAAGGAACGGTTCTTCCTCGACAAGGCCGATCCCGCGATCTTCCACGACGAGGTCACGGTGTTCGACCACGCGCTGACGCGGCCCTGGACGGTGCTCAAGAGCTACCGTCGCCAGCCTGCTCGGCAGCCGGTCTGGATCGAGTATGTCTGTGCCGAGAACAACAACCATCTCCACATCGGCAAGGAGAACTACATGCTGAGCGCCGACGGCTTGCTGATGCCGACGCGGAGGGGTCAGCCGCCCCCGGATTTCGGAGATTTCGACACATCGCGAAAGTGAGGAGCCGGCAGCCGCCTGGACCTCCTTGCCGTCAGCGCGACGGCCTTGTCGGCAAGGATTTCGAAGGCGAATGCGAGCACGTAATCAGTCCAGTCGCCGGCGCGATCTCTCAAGAAGTTGATACATTGTCTGAGCCATTCGATTCTGCTAGTTCCGAACTTGGGCTCGAGGATTCACAAAAAAGCGCCGGCCTGGGAGGGACTGAATGTGGTGTTCGATCCTGTAGGCTTGGGTCGGGTCGTAGAATCGTGGCCCGAATCACTTTATCCGACCTTTCGAGCGATCGTTGCCAAAACATCGAAGTTGCGCAAAAGTTCCGCCATCGCGTTCGCGCTGTTGCTCGCGATTTGGGGCTTGGCGGCGCTGCAATGGCCGCTCCACGACCTCGTGGTGCCCTGGGATTCCAAGAACCAATTTTTCGCGTTTTTCAGATTCATGGCTGCGACGATCCATGAAGGGGTCGCCCCATTCTGGAATCCCTATCACTACGCTGGGCACCCGAGTATTGCCGATCCGCAGTCGCTGATCTTTTCGCCTGCCTTCGTTCTGTGGGCGCTGGTTGATCCAAAGCCGTCGCTGTTCGCATTCGATCTGATGGTCTTCGCGCATCTCTTGGTCGGCGGCTTTGCAATCGTGGGTCACGGTCGGCGTCACGACTGGTCCCTCGCGGCTTCGATTCTCGCAGCGATGGTCTTCATGTTCGGCGGTGCTGTTTCGGGTCGCCTGAACCACGTGGGAATCATCACCGCCTATGCGCTCTTTCCGCTCGCGCTTCTGTGGATGGAGATAGCCCTTGATTTCCGTTCTGTTTTTGCGGCGATTGGTTTTGGCTTCGTTACGGCTCTTATTATGCTCGGGCGCAGTCAAGAACCGCTGCTATTGTGCTTCGTGCTGGGCGCTCTTCTGATTCATCACATCGTCAGGCAACCGGGCGCGCTGCATTATTTGAAAAGTCGATTGGCGATTCTCGCCCTTGCGGCGGTCGTGACGAGCGTGATCGTCACCGTCCCGATGCTGCTGACACTGCAATTCGCGGACTTCTCAAATCGGCCAAAGGTCGATCTTGAACTCGCGTTAATGTCGTCGTTGTCGCCGGTCAATCTTGCAAACTTCTTCGTTCCAAATGTGTTCGGGTCGCTTGAGCCCCTGAAATTGGGCAACTGGGGTCCGGGTGATCGGGCATTCAATTATCTATTCGCAGGAACGCTGCCGGCGCTTCTGCTCATATGGCATGGCGTGCTTGGTGGGCGCGTCTTTGCCCGCGGTGGGCGGATATTCGTGGGGTTGACGATCTTTGCCATGCTTTACGCGTTTGGTCGCTACACGCCAATCTTCCCCTTCATGTTCGAGCACGCTCCCGGCATTGATCTATTCCGGCGCCCGGTCGGGGCGACATTCATCTTCGTGCTCGGTCTCGCATATCTGAGCGGGTACCTCGCGACTGATTACGTGCGACATGGCAATCCAAGTTGTCCGCCTGCGGTCATTACCGCAGGGATCATCGCTATTGCGTCACTCCTTGCATGGGCTATCGCATTCTCCGCGATAAAATCCAAAGGATGGGCGGCGGCGTACGAGATCGGCAAGATGCTGCCGTTATATATCGGGATGATCGCGATCCTGGTCTGGCCGACGACACGGCCTGCGCGTATTGCGGCGATTGGTCTCGCCGTTGCTTTCACTGCGGGTGAACTCATCATGCGGAACGTGGCGTCACAGCTCAATGCCGAGCCGCGAAGTTATTACGCAATGCTCGAGGGGCCGACGGGCGAGACTGCGCATATCGTCGACGTCATAAAACAAGACATGCGGCAACATTCGGAAAAGGGCGCGCGTCCGCGCGTGGAAATTGTCGGCCTCGGAGGCCCCTGGCAGAATGCCGCGATGGTGCTCGGGCTGGAGGCGACCAACGGTTACAATCCGTTGCGTATTGGCCCATATGACCGCCTGGTATCTCCCGGCGAAAGCCCGTGGACATCGTTGCATAGGCGCTTCCCGGCGTCCTTCCCGGGATATGACTGTCTTCTCGGACGAATGCTTGGGCTACAATACGTGGTTATCGATCGCCCGATCGAGAAAATGCCCTATTTGACGAGGCAGACCGTCGCAGACGCGATCGTGTCCGGTCCCAAAGTCTGGATCTACCGCCTCGATGGGGTAGCTCCTCGCGTCACCCTCCAAACCCGCGTGCGGGTTGCCAACTCCAGCGAATATATCGACGAAGGCCAATTTCCGGAGAATATTGCGCCCTCCGAGGTTTTGGTTGATTCCGACGACGACCTTTCGCAAACCTATTCGCCGTTGATCGCGGAAAAATCAGGCAAGGCCGAAATCGTTGAATGGCGTCCCGATCGCGTCGAGATCAGAGTCGAAACCGGCGTTCCGTCGATCCTCAGCCTGCACGACCCATGGTATCCGGGCTGGGAAGCGGAAGTAGACGACGTGCCGCAGCCGATTTTGCGGACCGACGTTCTGTTTCGTGGCGTCGAAATTCGTGCCGGGGCGCACAAAGTCACGTTCACCTATCGGCCCCTGTCGATCGAAAATCTCTGGGCAGCGGCCCGACACGCGGCTTTGAACGTGCTGTTATCGGAACACTCGAAACGACGCCCGATGACCGCGATCGGCCTTCTTTTAAGCCATGTTCCCCGCTCATGAGCGACGCCATTCTCGGCCAGCGCTGTCGCGTGCGGCGTTCGGTTGCGAACCCCCAAACCGCTCCCGACAGGTTTGGGCAAGCCATAAAAAATAGCGCATAATCAGAAAGATAGGGCCAGGGCTGCTACTTCTTGCGGAAGCGGTCGAGGCGCACGACTTCGCCCGTCGGCGCGGGCGCCGCGTCGCCCTTCTTTCCCTTGGCGGGCGCCGGGCCCTCCGGCGCGAGCTCTTGCTTGAGTTCCGGCTTGCCGAGTTCAGGTTTGGCCTGGTCCCGCTTGAGCTCCTGTTTGAGCTCCGGTTTGGGCTTCTTGCGATCGGCGGCGGCGATCGCCGGGGCCGGCGTTTCCGTCGCTGCGGCGCCGGCCTCCGCCTCCACGGTGAATTGCAGCGCGAACTGAACCGAAGGGTCCAGGAACGCCTTGACCGCCTTGAGCGGGATGTGCAGCCGTTCCGGAATGCCGTTGAAGGCGAGGCCGACTTCGAATTCTTCCTCGGCGACCGTCAGGTCCCAGAACTGGTGCTGGAGCACGATGGTCATCTCTTCCGGATAGCTCGCCTTGAGGCGAGTCGACATCCGCACGCCTTCGGCGCGGGTGTCGAAAGTGATGAAGAAATGATGGTCGCCCGGCAGCCCCTTGGTGGCGGCATCGGTGAGCACGGTGCGAATCACGCCGCGCAGGGCGTCCTGGGTGAGGAGGTCATAACGGATATTGTCGACCGGCATGGCTTGGTCTCGTCACGGATGATGCGCCAAGATGGTTACACGATTCGGCCGGAGCCCCCTAGGCCGGAGCCTCCCCAGGGAAGAGAAGAAGTGGGGGCTTCTGTTGCCAGGTGCCCCCGAACCCCGCCTGATGCTGCTAAGACACCAGGGCTTCAGATCGGTATTTCAAACCGCTTACGCGGCCTGAGCAACCGGAGCATAGTTGTCGTTTGCAACTATTGCAGTGGCCCGATAACGGCGGAACCATACCGAGCAAAAGCACGCCCTTTACGCCCTCGTCGATCCTGTTTCGCCCCCGTATCAGAGGTCAGCAATCAGTGATCAGTAATCAGAAGAGTGGCTCGTTTCTGATCACTGATCACTGACCTCTGATGCCTGATGGTGGAGGCGCCGGGTACTGCCCCCGGGTCCGAAAGGTTTATTACGACGGCCATTTATCGCCATAGCCGGCAAGCCGGCCCGCCCAATATAGGCGCGAATGCTTGACGGCAAAAGAGCCTGCAGCGAATAAGCCTGCTCGGTCCGTTTCCTGTCTTCGGCCGGTCCAGTGGCCTGAGCCCGACATTTGCTTCCCGACTCTGTCTGGACAGATGGGAACCATCTGTCCAGGTCGCATCACCAGCCGGCCACCAGCGTCAGTTCCAGGAGCTTCTCCGATGGCCGACCCGTCCGCCGATGAATCCGGGTCTCCTGCCGGTTCCGTTGCCCGTTCTCTCGCCGGGCCCGTCGTGCCCGGCTCGCTGGCTGAGATTTTCTTCGCTTTTGCCCGGGTCTCGCTCATGAGCTTCGGCGGTGTGCTGCCGTGGGCGCGCCGGATGCTGGTGGTCGAAAAACGCTGGATGACCGCGGCGGAATTCAACGACATTCTCGCGCTGTGCCAGTTCCTGCCGGGGCCGAACATCGTCAATGTCTGCGCGGTCTGGGGATCGCGGGTAGGCGGCCTGCCCGCCGTGCTGGCTTCCCTGTTCGGCCTCCTCGGGCCTTCGGTGGCCCTGATGATCGCAGCCGGCGCCCTGTATCGCGCCTATGGCGCGGTGCCGGAATTGAGTGCCGCCCTCACCGGGCTCGCGGCCGCCGCGGCGGGGCTGATCTTGAGCACGGCCTGTCAAATGGCGGAGCCGCTGGTGCGCCGGCGCCCCGGCCCGGCCCATGTCGTGGCGGCGGCCGGCTTCATCGCCGTCGGTATCCTCCGCCTCAATCTTCCGCTGGTCCTCCTGGTCCTGGTTCCGCTCAGCATCGCCTTCGCGTGGAGGCGCCCCCAACGAGAGTCCCCCGATGAAAAGTGAACCCGGCACGCTGGTCGTGCTGTTCGTGCAATTTGCCGTGCTGTCGCTGTTCGCCATCGGCGGCGCCAGCACGGTGGTGCCGGAAATGCAGCTCCAGATGGTCGAGATCCGGGGTTGGCTCACCGACCGCCAGTTCAGCGAGCTCTACGCGATCGCGCAGGCGGCGCCGGGGCCGAACGTGATGTTCGTCGCGCTGCTGGGACATTTTATCGCGGGCGCACCCGGGGCGATCGTGACGACCGTGGCCATGTGCGGGCCGACCTGCTTTCTCGCCTACGGCGTGTCGCGGGTATTCGCGCGTTTCCGCGCGGCGCGCCTGGCGGTCGCGATCCAGGCCGGGCTGGTGCCGGTCACGATCGGATTAATCGCGGCCAGCGCCTTGATTATCGCCCGCGCCTCCGATCACGACTGGAGGGCGGTCATGGTCACCGCGGCGACGTTTGCGCTCGCCACCTGGACGCGGGTCTCGCCGCTGATCGCGCTGGCGGCCGCCGCGGTGCTCGGTTTGGCCGGATTCGTGTGACGCGCATTAGGGCATAAGGAAAGCTTTCGGCTCCGTCCCGCCTTGTGCTAGGGATCGGCTCGATGCATAAGCTGGAAGCCAGCGTGTAGGGAGGAGTTTAATGTCGGAGTCGCCATCGCAAGCAGGGGCTATTGCCGCGTCCGATCGGCTCCGGAAGACGCATTGTCTGCAGATCGGGGTCGGGCTTCTCGCCGCCTCGGCCATTCTCTGGTCGATCGTTTTCGGGTGGCTGCCCAATTTCCTCAGCCCCCTCGACATCACCCCCGAGTTCTTGCGCTATGTCGCCGAACCGACAGGCGTCTACGGTCTTTTGTTCCTGCTGATCGGAGTGACCGGTCTTCCCGGCAGCCCGAGAGATTACTATGGCGGCGCGCTGCTGATCGCTATTGCGATTTTTGCATTGGAGGCGTCCCGTGATCTGCCCGGGATGCGCGGCTTCGCGTTCGGCCCCGGCACCGCGCCGCGCATGTTCGCCGTCGTGCTCGGACTGCTCGGTCTCGGCGTCGCCGCGATCGGATTTCTGACCAAGGGGCCGGGCATCGATCGGTTCTACATGCGCGGCCCGTTTTTCATCACCCTTTCGGTGATACTGTTTGCCTGGATGGTGAGGCCGCTCGGTCTCATCATCGCGAGCTTTTTGAGCATCTGCGCGGCGGCCGGCGCGACGCCGGAAGCGCGCCCCCTCGAGACGATCATCTGGGGCATCGTACTGACGGCGTTCTGCGCCTTGCTGTTCCCTTATGCGCTCAACCTGCCGATGCAGCTCGGACCGACCACCTGCGATCCGACGGTGTTTTTCAAAGGCCAGCCGTTCGTCTGCGATCCGGCTGCGCTGCTCAAAAGCCTGTCGTCAATCCGATGAAACGCAAGCCTCTCCCGGGCCCGCATCAACAGCGCAAGTAGCCAGCCATGATAGATCTTCTTCATAATCTCGCGCTCGGGTTCAGCGTGTCGCTGACGCCCATGAACCTGTTCCTGTGCCTGGTCGGGGCACTGGTCGGCACGTTGATCGGGGTGTTGCCGGGCGTCGGTCCGCTCGCCACCATCGCCATGCTGCTGCCGATCACCTTCGGCCTGCCGCCGGTCGGCGCGCTGATCATGCTGGCCGGCATCTACTACGGCGCCCAATATGGCGGTTCGACCACGTCGATCTTGATCAACATCCCCGGAGAATCGTCCTCCGTGGTGACGGCGCTCGACGGCCATCAGATGGCGCGCCAGGGCCGTGCCGGCCCGGCGCTCGCCATCGCCGCCATCGGGTCGTTCTTCGCCGGTTGCGTATCGACGGTGCTGGTGGCGGCGCTCGGCGCGCCGCTCACCTCGATCGCGCTGTTGTTCGGGCCGGCGGAATATTTTTCGCTGATGGTGCTCGGCCTGTGTTTTGCCGTGGTGCTGGCCCGAGGCTCGATCCCCAAGGCGCTGGCCATGGTGATGCTGGGACTGCTGATGTCGATGGTGGGTTCCGACATCGAAACCGGGCAGTCGCGCATGGCGTTCGATATCCCGGAATTGTCCGACGGCATCGGCTTCGTCAGCGTCGCCATGGGCGTGTTCGGATTCTCCGAGATCATGCGCAATCTCGAGCAGGAGAGTTCGCGCGAGGTCCTCAAAGCCAAGCTCACCGGCCTGATGCCGACTTGGCCCGACCTCAAGGCGTCCGCGGGCGCCATCGGTCGCGGCACCGTGCTGGGATCGGTCCTCGGCATTCTTCCCGGCGGCGGTGCGGTGATTGCATCGTTTGCCGCTTACACGTTCGAAAAGAAGATGGCGAAGGATCCTTCGCGGTTCGGCCGCGGCGCGATCGAAGGCGTGGCGGCGCCGGAAAGCGCCAACAATGCCGCGGCGCAGACCTCGTTCATTCCGCTGCTCACGCTCGGCATTCCGCCCAATGCGGTGATGGCCCTGATGGTCGGCGCCATGACCATCCACGGCATCGTTCCCGGTCCCCAGGTGATGACCAAGCAGCCCGACCTGTTCTGGGGCATGATCACCTCGATGTGGCTCGGCAACCTGATGCTCGTCGTGATCAACCTGCCGCTGGTCGGGTTGTGGGTGCGGCTCTTGCAGGTGCCTTACCGGCTGCTGTTCCCGGCGATCCTGATCTTCTGCTCGATCGGCGTCTATTCGATCAATAACGCCCCGTTCGACTGCTTGCTGACCGCCGCCTTCGGCCTGTTCGGCTACTGGCTGGTCAAGCACGATTTCGAGCCGGCCCCGATGCTGCTCGGCTTCGTGCTCGGACCGCTGATGGAAGAGAACCTCCGCCGCGCCATGCTGATCGCGCGCGGCGATCCCTCGACCTTCATCACCCGGCCGATTTCCGGCGGCCTGATCGCCGTCGCGGCGCTGCTGCTGATCGTGGCGGTGCTGCCGATGATCCGCGCCAAGCGCGACGAGGTGTTCGTCGAAGAGTAAAGCGGCCGGTTGTTCCGCGATCGATCCGGCGGGCTCGGCCCGCCGGATTTTTTGTGCTCCGGCGGGATGGCAGCGCCACCCGGGTTGCGGCGGTCCCGCGGCCTGGTCGCGCCGGCCTTGGCGATGCCGGCGCGACTGCTTACACTATGGACGTCAACCTGATTCTCGTTCGCCCGGGCCGGCGGTGACGGCTCGTGGCCCCGGCATGCCATGCGCCAATATCTC
>Ga0302325_10005601_pt1 | contig 28515 bp, 31 predicted proteins | sample Palsa_T0_2_FD_201948 | JGI IMG/M metagenome (GOLD analysis project Ga0302325, IMG submission 201948) | Peat permafrost microbial communities from Stordalen Mire near Abisko, Sweden - Palsa_T0_2 | ecosystem: Environmental > Terrestrial > Soil > Palsa > Peat permafrost | place: Sweden: Abisko...
TGTCGGGTTGGACCGCGCCTTCGTCGGAGCGCGGCGCGAAAGCGGACGGTTCGTTCTTGCGCAAGGTCGCGACATAGATGCCGTCCATCTCCAGCGTTGCGACGTTGAATTCGGTTTCGCTCATGGTTGGGTTTTCGTGACGGGTCGAGACGAAATAGAGATATTTTCCGTCGGGCGAGAACACGGGCGAATAATCGTTGGCGAGCCGACCCGACACGCGCGTCGATTTTCCGCTGCCGATATTGTCTATCCAGATGCCGCGCTGCTGGTTCGCGCCGGTGACGCTGTAGGCGAGCCAGCGCCCGTCGGGCGAAAAGGCCTGATCGTGGATTTCGTTGTAAGTGTCCTGTGCGACCTGCACAGCATTCCCGCTGCCGACATCGATCAGCCACAGACGATGATTGCCATCCGCGAAGGCAAGCCGCTTGCCGTCGGGCGACCAGATGGGGCTGTAATAGAAGCCGGTCGCGAAATGGGTGAGGATTTTCTCGGCACCGCCTGTCGCAGGACGGATCGCGATCTGCTGCTCGCCGGTCACGTCCGTCGTGTAAGCGATGGTCTTGCCGTCGGGCGACCAGGTGGGATGATCCTCGTCGGCATTGCTCGTCCCGGTCAGGTCTCGCGTCGCGCCGTGCTCGGCCGGAACGGTGAAGAGATCGCCGCGCGCGGAAAACACGGCGCGCTTGCCATTGGGCGCCAGCGCGTAGTCGACCGTCTGCGACGTATCCTGTTCGCGGATCGCCTTGCTCGCATCGGTATAACGGGGACCGGTGCGCGTGCCGTCGTCCGGCACGCCAACGCCGACATGATGGATCGCCTCGCTGGGCAGATCGATCACCCACAGCGAACCGCCTTGCGCAAACACGATGGCGTCGTGTCCCTGTGCACCCGTGGCGAGACTCGGGAAATCGATGTCGTAATTGGTGAAATGCGTGATCTCGCGATTTTGCTTCGTGCCGATATCATAGACCCAGATGTTCTCGCGGCGGTTCGAATCGCGATCCGACAGGAAATAGATTCGGTTTCCGTACCACATGGGAGCGGTATTGGTGCCGATCCAGTTGGTGATCTGGGTCAGCTTCTTCGTGGGGAAATTGTAGGTATAGACATTCTGCGCGAGGCCGCCCTGATAGCGTTTCCAGGTGCGGAAATTGCGGAAGATGCGGTTATACGCGATGGAGTTTCCGTCGGGGCTGTAAGTGAACAGACCGCCGCGATCGAGCGGCAGCGGCGTCGCCATTCCGCCCCCGGCCGGCACCGAGAAATACCGCCCGAACCAGCTGTTCCATGCCATGCGGCGCGACAGGAACACGATGTTCTTCGAATCCGGCGTCCAGGTGATGACCATATTGTCGGGACCCCAGCGGGTGGGCGCCGCGTCGACGACATCGGAATGGTAGGTCAGCCGCTGCGCCTCGCCGCCGCGCGCGGGAATGACATAGACGTCCTGGTTTCCCTGATAGGCGCCCGTAAACGCGATCCATTTGCCGTCGGGCGAGAAACGCGGCATCAGGTCGTAGCCCGGATCGGCCGTCAACCGGCTCGCCATGCCGCCCCAGCGCGGAACCTGCCACAGATTGCCATGCGCCTCGAAGACGATGGTGTTGCGGTACAAGGTCGGGAACCGCATGAGGGTGTGCTCGTCGGCAGCGCTCGATTGCACCAATCCAGCGAGGCCGGCCGCCGACAACACGATACGCCACCAATTCTGAAGTCTCATCCGGGATATCCTGTTTGCGACCGGTTCGAGGGTGCGATTATAGGTTGCGTAACAAATCCTGCCCCCGCCTGTCTGGCAAGCTGGCACCGCGTGCCGCTCATAGCTTTATTGTAGCGGCGCCGGGACAACCTTCTGTATGAGTGCCACCAGATAAGGCGAAAAAACGAAATGGCCGAAGCGAACACGAATGCGGGAACTCCGATTGCGTCGGCAGCCGCGGTCAAGCGGCTTCTGCCGTGGCTCGTGGCCGTCGCGTTCTTCATGGAGTCGCTCGATACCACGATCCTGAACACGGCTGTTCCGGTTGTCGCGAAGGCCCTCGGCGTAGCGCCCCTCAGCATGAAGTCGGTGCTCGCAAGCTATACGCTGAGCCTCGCGGTCTTCATTCCGATCAGCGGCTGGATGGCAGACCGCTTCGGCACGCGGCGCGTGTTCGCGTCGGCCATCGGCATATTCACGCTCGGCTCCGTTCTGTGCGGGCTGTCAAGCAACATCCATCTGCTGGTTGCCTGTCGCGTGCTGCAGGGCTGCGGCGGCGCGATGATGGTGCCGGTGGGCCGACTTACCCTCGTACGGACCTTCGCAAAATCCGAACTCCTCCGCGCCATGAGTTTTGTCGCAATCCCCTCCTTGATCGCACCGATGCTCGGTCCCCTCGCAGGCGGATTGATCGTGGGTTATCTGCATTGGCGCTTCGTATTCTTTCTGAATCTGCCGATCGGGCTCGTGGGTCTTGTCCTCGTCTATACGCACCTGCCCGACTATCGCGAGCCGAACGTGAAGCCGCTCGACATTGAAGGGCTTATCCTGTTTGGCTCCGGCGTGGCACTGCTTTCTTATGTCCTGGAAATCTTCGGCGACCACACGCTGGGCACCGGCGAAATTTTGGGGCTTCTCGGAATTTCCCTCGCTCTCATCGCGGGCTATGGCCTGCATGCGGCGCACACACAATTCCCGTTGTTGCAGATGAGCCTGTTTCGCATCCGCACCTTCGCGGCGTCGGTAGGAGGGAGTTTCATCACGCGGCTCGGCATCGGCGGCGTGCCGTTCCTGCTGCCGCTGCTCTATCAGGTGGGTCTCGGCTTCACGCCCGTGCAATCGGGCCTCCTCATCATGCCGCAGGCGGCCGCGGCGATGAGCACAAAGATTTTCATCACGCAGATTTTGCAGCGCATCGGCTATCGCGGCGTGCTGGTCTCGAACACGATCCTGCTCGGCGTGCTGTTGATGGTATTCGCCACGATCAGCCACGAAACCCCGATCTGGCTGATTCTGTTGCAGGCCTTCGGTTATGGCGCGCTCACCTCGCTTCAATATACCAGCATGAACACGCTGGTTTATGCCGACATCAAACCCAGTCAGACCAGCAATGCGAGCTCGATTGCCAGCACCGCGCAGCAGATGGCGATCAGCTTCGGCGTGGCGGCGGCCGGACTGACCACGGCATTCTTCGTTCCCGCCAGCGTCCACGCCAATCCGGACGAGATGATCCGTGGGCTCCACGAGGCCTTTCTCGTTCTGGGCATTTTCACAATCCTGTCGACCGCGGTTTTTTACCGGTTGAAAAGCGGCGACGGCCGCGACGTCAGTCGGCAGAAAGACGTGCATCTCGGATGATTGGGAAGTTCCGCAGCTTATCAAATGCATGTGCCGTCGAAGGTTAATCTTTCGGAACCTGTTTCGCAGGTAATCGTTTTCTCGGCGGTGCTTGCGATACATGTCGTTTCGGAAACGGGGGTGTGACCAAGGAGACTACGACCATGCCCCTAACTCGACTTTTGTTGGCGGCCAGCGCGCTGGGATTCGCGCTTGCCGCATCTTCGGCGAACGCACAGGACCATCAGTACGGCGACGCCGCACCGAATTACGGACAGCCGCCCAGCTATGGGCCGGCATACGGTCCCCCGGAAGAAATCACGGTTTATGGACCACGCCGTCATGAATCGCGCGGCGATCAGGGAGCGCCAATTCAGGACGTCGCGATCTCGCAGCCAGTGCGCTTCGACGACCTCGATCTGCGCACCAATTGGGGCGCCCGCGAACTCAGGAACCGCATCGAATACACCGCGCGCGTGATGTGCGACCGTCTGGATACGATGTATCCGATCAAAGCCGACGACAGCCCGCCCTGCTACAGAGCGGCAGTCGATCAGGCGATGTACCAAGCCGATGCGGCGATCAGCCAGGCGCGCGGTTACGCCCAAGGCGAGTGATCTGAATTTTCGTGCACGAAGGGCGCCCTCCCGGCGCGCCCTTCGTTGCATTTGAGCTAACCGCCCAACCGTTCCTGCTCGCGATAATAGCTGTAGCCATAGAGTGCCAGGCCAAGCACGGCTACGGCGGCTAGCGCCATTGCGTGATAGTCCGGCCCGATGACGAAGACGGTGTTCCCCTTTTTCAACATTTCGCGGACCATATCCGCTGGCATCTGCGGCCGCGGCATCAGCGCTTTCGGCAGAAATACCCCAAGCACCCAACCCCAAGAAGCGGCCAACAGAAATGTCGCGCGGTCCAGCAGCGCGAGAATGCCGGCGACAAGTGGGACGATGACAAACATCAGCATCCAGGCAATCGTCGCGCCGCCATAGGTCCCATGCGCCAGCTGGACCGACATTCCATACGCATAAAGTGCCGCAACGACGATTGAGAGAATGGCACTAAGCCGAAGAGCGGTCATGGTGGAACGCGCTGCGCCTTGCGGGGTTCACATTTGACACGAGAGAGATTGCCGATGGACGCCGACAAACGCAAGGAAAGCATGCGCGTTCGCAAGAGCCGCGGCCTGGAGCAGGATTCCAGGGGCAAGCCCATTGCGATGGCCGAGAGGCTGCCGGAAGATCGCAACCGCGCAAAAAGGGCCAGCGCAAAGAAAAAGAAAAAATCGGCCAAGCGCTAAGCGAGCGGCTTAATCCCCAGAATCTCGATCTCGTCCGGCGGTGTGCGGTCGCCCATTTCCACGATGTCGCCGACGCGCGCGCCCAGAATCGCTTCGGCCAGAGGCGAACGCCAATTGATGCGGCCGGCACCGGGCTCCGCCTCGTCTTCACCCACCAGAGCGAAAGTCTGCCGGCGCCCGCCCCGCTCTATCGTCACCTGTGAGCCGAATTCGACTTCGTTCGGATTGGCGGACACGAAAATGCGGGCGCTGATTTTTCGGGCCACCCAATAGCGCAGATCGCGCATCAGCAGGACGCGTGAATCGGCATCGGGGTTTGCGGCGAGTTGCGCCTCGATCTCGGCGACCTTCGCATGGATGCGCTCCAGACCCGCGCGCGTGACAAGGTTGGGACCCGCACCGATCTCGAATTCCGGAGGATCGTCCGGCGGGACATTGTCCTGTTCTTTGACAAAGGCTCGGCTCATTCAAGTTAAACGCGCGACAAGCTTTTCCAGCGCCACCTTCCAGGCCGAGCGCTCGGACTCCACGTCGGCCTCCTTCTTCATCTTGTTGACCTGCACATTGATCTGCGACTTGCCGGCCCCCTTGGCGTAGAAATTGATCTCGAGCCGCGCTTCGGCGTTCCAGCTGCCGCGCAGATATTTGTCCTTGGTCTGCGACGACAACACGAATGCGCCTTTGGGGAACCAGGCCTTGCGGGATTTCTCGTCGGACGCCGCGGCATAAAGGTCGGACAAATCGCACGCCAAGGTCTTGGAGATGCCGACCGAAAAGCCGGTCGCGGTTTCGTGCTTCGTGCGCAGGCCCCGGGCGCGCTCATAGGCGACCGTCACCATCTGGCCCCACCAGCGGCCCGCGCCCAGCTTGCCCGCGGCGGCCACGATTTCCTGATGGTTCATGGTCGCGGCCTTGGCCTTGTCCAGCGCGGCGAACCATTGGGCCCAGTCCTTGCCCGTTTTGGCCTTGACCGCCGCGTCGCTCATCGTGGGCGCGTCACCGCCCGCTTGCCCCTTGCCCGCCATGCCCTAATCTCCCGTCCGGCCAGATATTCTAAGCATGCAACAAGGACCGACCCAATGCCCCATGGACCGCTTCACGGCGTCACCGTCATCGACCTTACGGAATATATCTTCGGACCCTATTGCACGCAGACGCTCGGCGATCTGGGCGCGGACGTGATCAAGATCGAAGGCCCGGAAGGCGACCGCCAGCGGGGCGGCTCGAAGTCCGCCGTCAATGCCGACATGGGCGCCACCTACATGACGCTCAACCGCAACAAGCGCTCGGTGACACTCGACCTCAAAACGGAGGAAAGCCGCGCGCGGTTGCGCTCGCTGATCCCGACCGCGCAGGTGTTCATCCACAATGTGCGGGCCGAGGCGATGGCGCGGCTGGGCTTCGGTTACGAGGAAGTGGCGAAGCTCAATCCTTCGATCGTCTATGTCCATTGCGTGGGCTATGGCTCGGACGGGCCTTACGCGGGACGCCAGGCGTTCGACGATCTCGTGCAGGCGGCCTCGGGCGCATCCGATCTCCTACCGCGCGTCGATGGCAATCCCGACATGCGGCTGCTGCCCTCCTATGTCGCCGACAAGGTTTCGAGCATGCATGCGATCTATGCGGTGCTGGCCGCGCTCTTCCATCGCGAGCGCACGGGCGAAGGGCAATTCGTCGAAGTGCCCATGTTCGAGAGCTTCACGAGCTTTATTCTCGCGGAGCATTTGTGGGGCGCGACCTTCGAGCCCGCCGTTTCGCATCTGGGTCACACGCCCGCGCTTGCCGCCGATCGTCGTCCGCTCAAAACCAAAGACGGCCACATCGCGATCCAGCCGGTAAGTCGGGCCGCGGCCGCGAAGTTCATGGAGCTGGGCGGCATTCCGAACGGCTATGAGAGCGAGCGTTTTCTAAATGCCAAAGGCGGCAAGGCGAAGGTCGCGGTTTACTACGAAATGATGCGCGAAGCGGCGCTGGCCCACACCACCGAAGACTGGATGCGGCTGGGCGAAGAAAACCGCGTGCCCATCATGCGTGCCAACACGCTCGACGAAGTGCTCGAAGATCCGCACCTGAAGGCAGTCGATTTCTTCCAGCTCCGCGAGCATGCGTCCGAAGGCACCTGGCGCGCGATGAAACCGCCGGTCAAATTCTCGAAGACGCCGGCGTCGATCCGCCGAGACCCGCCACGGCCGGGCGCGGATACGGACTCGATCGATTGGAAGGATTGAAGGAGTGCCGAGGCGAATGCAAAATTAGATAGTGGTCTCCCGCCCTCCCGTTGCGGGCGGGTGAGCAAGAACAAAACCATCCGAGGAACCATCCATGTCCGACAGCCTGATCCCCGTCCCCGAAAACTGGTCGAAGCGCGCTTATATCGACGCCGCAAAATACGACGCGATGTATGCGCGCTCGCTGAAGGACCCCGACGGGTTCTGGGGCGAGGAGGCCAAGCGCATCGACTGGATCAAGCCGTTCACCAAGGTGCAAAACGTTTCGTGGGACCCGGACAATCTTTCCGTCAAATGGTTCGAAGACGGCACCCTCAATGTCACTGTCAATTGCATCGACCGGCATCTGAAGACGCGCGGAAAACAGACCGCCATCATCTGGGAAGGCGACGACCCTCAGGATTCGCGGCATATCACCTATCGCGATCTTCACGCGCATGTCTGCCGCTTCGCCAATGTGCTGAAGGCGCATGGCGCGAAGAAGGGCGACCGCATCACCATTTACATGCCGATGATCCCGGAAGCGGCTTACGCGATGCTTGCCTGCGCGCGCATCGGCGCGATCCATTCTGTCGTGTTCGGCGGGTTCTCGCCGGACAGCCTCGCCGGGCGCATCGAGGATTGCGCGAGCACCATCGTGGTCACGGCCGACGAAGGCGTACGCGGCGGCAAGCCCATCCCGCTCAAGCTCAACACCGACAAGGCCGTCGAGAACTCCGGCGTCAACACCGTGATCGTGGTGAAGCGCACGGGCGCGAAAGTCGAGATGAAGCCCGGACGCGACGTGTGGTATCACGAAGCGGCCGCAAAAGTGTCCGCCGACTGCCTGGCCGAAGAGATGAGCGCGGAAGATCCGCTGTTCATTCTCTATACCAGCGGTTCGACCGGAAAACCCAAGGGCGTGCTTCATACCAGCGCCGGCTATCTGATGTATGCCGCGTTCACGCATCAATATGTGTTCGACTATCATGACGGCGACATCTATTGGTGCACGGCCGATGTCGGCTGGGTTACGGGGCACTCCTATATCGTCTATGGACCTCTTGCGAACGGCGCGACCACGTTGATGTTCGAAGGCGTGCCGAACTATCCCACGTCCTCGCGCTTCTGGGAGGTGATCGACAAGCACAAGGTCAACATCTTCTACACCGCGCCCACCGCGATCCGTGCACTGATGCGTGAAGGCGAAGCCCCCGTGAAGAAAACGAGCCGCAAATCGCTGCGCCTGTTGGGGTCGGTGGGCGAACCGATCAATCCGGAAGCGTGGCTTTGGTACTACCGCAATGTCGGCGACTCCCGCTGCCCGATTGTCGACACGTGGTGGCAGACGGAAACCGGCGGCATTCTGATCTCTCCCCTGCCCGGCGCGACCGATCTCAAGCCCGGCTCTGCGACGAAGCCCCTGTTCGGCATCGTGCCGCAACTCGTCGATGCGGACGGCAAGGTTCTGGAGGGCGCCGCCAGCGGCAATCTCGTGCTCACGCAATCCTGGCCGGGCCAGATGCGCACCGTCTATGGCGATCACCAGCGCTTCGTCGACACCTATTTCAAAACCTATCGCGGCAAATATTTCACGGGCGACGGCTGCCGTCGCGACGGGGACGGCTATTACTGGATCACCGGCCGCGTGGACGACGTGATCAATGTGTCGGGCCACAGGCTGGGTACGGCGGAAGTGGAATCCGCGCTGGTCGCGCATCACAAGGTGGCAGAAGCCGCCGTTGTCGGCATGCCGCACGACATCAAGGGCCAGGGCATCTATGCCTATGTGACCCTCAAGCTCGGCGAAACCGGGTCCGATGCGCTCGCCGAAGAGTTCAAGAAATTCGTGTCGAAGCATCTGTCCCCGATTGCGCGGCCGGACGTGATCCAGTTCGCACCCGGCCTGCCCAAGACGCGCTCCGGCAAGATCATGCGACGCATCCTGCGCAAGATCGCCGAAGGCGACATGTCCAACCTCGGCGACACATCCACGCTCGCAGAGCCGGCGGTGGTCGACGATCTGGTGAAGAACGCGAAGAATGTTTAGCTGACGAAAGCTCGCATACGGGGGAATGAATCATGTGGAGACTGATTGGCGGCACGCTCGCGGGGCTCGTCGCCTGGATCGTCATCGTATCGGCGCTGAACTTCGGTCTGCGCCATGGCTGGCCTGACTACGCCGCCGTGGAAAAAGCCATGACGTTTACGGTCGCAATGATGGTTGCGCGGCTATCGATGAGCGGCGTCAGCTCTCTTGCCAGCGGCTATGTGGCGGCTCTTGTCGGAAAAGGCGGGTGGGCATCGCTGCTATCCGGAACCATCCTGCTCCTGCTCTTCATCCCTGTTCATTATTCGCTTTGGAACCATTTTCCCGTCTGGTATCACCTGACATTCCTGATCTCGCTGCCGCTGTTGAGCTTCCTGAGCGGAAGGCTGTGGAGCACGAAGTCTGCGACGGGCTAGACCAGTCGCCGTCAGATTCGATTTTATCTATGGAACTTTCGGACCGAGCACTTCCGGATTCACGACGTTGATCGGCTTGCCTGCCGCGTAAGCCACGATCTGGTCGAAAATGTCCGAGAATTGAAGCTCGTATTCGTCGCGCGTCACATAGCCGATATGCGGCGTGCAAACGACGTTCTCCATCGCCAGCAACGGATAGCTCGGATCAATCACGGGCTCTTCTTCATACACATCCACGGCTGCCATGCCGGGGCGGCCGGCCCGCAACGCGTTCACCAGTGCATCCGGCACAATGAGGCCTGCACGGCTCGTATTCACGATCAGCGCCGCGGGTTTCATGCGCGCGAGATCGCCAGCCGTGACAATCCCGCGCGTGGCATCGACGAGGCGCATATGCAGCGAAATCACATCACAGGCTTCAAAGAATGCGTCCTTGTTCCCGGCTGTCGCGTAACCGTCGGCGCGAGCGCGAGCGAGCGAATCCTCGCGCGCCCACACAAGAACTTTCATCCCGAATGCGTTGCCGTAACCCGCCACCACGCTGCCGACGCGGCCATAGCCGAAGATACCAAGCGTCTTGCCGCGCAAACTGTTGCCGACACCCATCTGCCAGCGTCCGGCCTTCATGGCGGCCACCTGCTGCGGAAGCTGGCGCATGGCGGCCAGCACCAGAGCCCAGGTCAGCTCGGCTGCGGCATAAGACGGCGTGTCGGAATGCATGTCCGAGGACACGATCACGCCGCGCCGCGTGCTCGCCGCGATATCGATATGCGGGTAGACGCTGCGCTGGCTGATCAGTTTCAACTTGTCCAGGCGATCCAGAAGCGGCGCCGTAATCTTCGTCCGCTCGCGGATCAGCACCAGCGCCTCGGTGTCCTTCAGGCGCTGCGCGAGCATGTCGACCTCCTGCACATGGTCGGTCCAGATTTCGACGTCGTGACCTTTGAGCTTCCGGAAACAGGCAAGCGTGCGCAACGTGTCGTGATAATCGTCGAGGATCGAAACCTTCATTTCGCTTGCCCGACCCTCTTTTCCGCAGCGCTGCGCCGTTGGAGAAGGGCACGACCCGACGCGGTGATTGCCACGATCGCGCGGCCGTCGGTCTTTGCCCGCGTCACAAGCCCGCGGTCGTTCGCTTCCTCCCACACCGGCAGCCTGGGACACGATGTGCGCCACGCCTCCATCACCTCGGCATAATCCTTCTCGCCACTTGCGACATATTCGAGGAGATCGAGGATCAGGGCATCGACCGCGTCGCTCATGGATACGACCCTTCTTTCATCATCGGTGCGGCGCTTCCTTCCGGCACCGCGGGCACCAACGCGCGATAGGCGAAAGCCGAGGGCGCCAAAAGCAGCCCGTAGAAGATCGGCACAAACAGGGTCGCTATGGCGACGCCATAAATCGCGTAGCCCGCGATACTCTTTTCCAACAGCGCAAATCGCTCCGGTCCCGTGGCGGGCAGTTGTGCCGCCGACATGCCGAAGTGCGCAATGACCGGCCCGAACACGAAAAGCATGGCAATGATCTCCACCACAAAATACGCGATCACAATCACAATGGAAATGGCAACGATACGCCAAAAATTGCCCCTTGTGAGTTCCCAGCTGCGAAGTATGCCGAAGCGGCGTTCCGCAACGGTGACGGGCACAACGAAGTACGACAGCCTCACGGCAAAATAACACCAGACAAGAGCAACAATCAGCCCGAAGGCGACAGCTGCTTGCGTTAGCCAGCCAAGCGTTTCTTGCGGCATCGCATGTTGCTCGATGGCTCCGGTCGCCGCTGCGTAAACGATTGCGCCCAGAATGGCGCTCGCGAGCAGGATCGCAATGATCGAGACATAGACCAGGGCGAGCAGGATGAAATAGGCGCCGATCACGCGAAACTCCGCCGCACCCATCCAGAAATAGACAAATCGCGGGCCTTTGCGCAGCCCCAGCGCCTCCTTCGCAACGCCGACCCTGATCATCGCGTAGACGAGCAGCAGCAAAATATCGAGCAGTCCCATCCAGCGCAAAAACTCGGGTGGAAACGGATCAACCGTCGGGGGCAGATGATGTTGAGCCCGCTGCACCACCTGCCGAATGCTCGAGATGAACGGGTCGAAGAAAAAATAAATGGCCGCGCAACTGACCACGAATGGCAGCCAGACTATGCCCAGCAGCGAAAGATAGCGGCTGAAGGCAAATCCGACAGTACGACCGATCGTTCCAAAAACCGGAATCTTGTCCATCGTCCGCCCGTCCGACCTTCGCGGACACCGTAGCACAGCCTGGCGGTTCCGGCAGCGGGCTCTCCGCGGCGACATGCGTCGTGCCATGGCGGCAGCGCCGATCCCCGCACTTCTCGCGGGCGGTATCGAACAAGGCCTTCGGCACGATGACGGCAAGGTTGGTTGGCTACAACAATTGCCAACACGGCCGTCATGCCAGGCGGCTCGTGATTGCCTTCAACACGGCGCTGGTGCGGTCACGCGCATCGAGCTTAAGAAGCAAACGCGAAACATGGTTCTTCACGGTACCCTCGGTCAATCCAAGCATTTCGCCGATCTCGCGGTTGCTGAATCCGCCCGCCACCAGACGAATGACCTCGCGTTCGCGCTCGGTGAGCGGTTCGGCGATCTCGCCTTTGAACCTTGCGCCTGCGCGTCCTTGAAGATTGCGCAGCAGCGTTTCCGTGATCGAGGGCTGGAAGATCAGTCTCCCATCGGCGACGGAGCGGATCGAAGAGGCGAGTTGCTCGAGCGAGACGTCCTTGAGGAGAAATCCCCGCGCGCCTGCTTTGTAGCCTTCGAACAGGGCGTCGGCATCGTCGAAGGTCGTCAGAATGATGAAGTGCGGCGCGCGCGCCTGCTGAGCCAGCCGGCGCAGCACTTCCAATCCGTCCATCTCCGGCATGCGGATGTCCAGAAGAACGACGTCGGGCGCGGCCGGGGGGATGAGTTGCAGCGCCTCGCTGCCGTCGACCGCCTCGCCCGCGATTTCCATGTCGGGCAGGAGCGAAAGAAGGCTGCGGATGCCCTTGCGGACCAGCGTTTGATCGTCGACGAGGAAGACGCGGATCAAGGGTGAGAGGGGCGCGTTGGAAGCCAGCCGATCACACGAAACCCGCGCCCGAGCGCGCTCTCGAACGTGATCTCGCCGCCCTGCTGCTGGAAGCGCTCGCGCAACCCCCTCAAGCCATTGCCGATGCGAAACTGGTCGGTCCCTCCCCCGTCGTCCCGGCTGTCGAGCCGCACGCCGCCAGTCTCGGTTCGAAGCGAGAGCCAGAGATTGCGCGCCCCGGCGTGGCGCAGCGTATTGGTGATGATCTCCTGCGCCGAGCGCATGAGCGTTTGCGCGACTTCCGCCGATTGCAGCGCCAGCGTTTCCGGGATGTCGAGGTGCACGGCAAGTTGTGGTGCGCCGGTCGCGAGCGCTTCCAGTACCGGCTTGATGTCGTGCCCCTCATACCCACGCAACGTGCCGACCACATCGCGCACTTTGGAGAGCAGCGATTTGGCAAGGTCGCGCGCCTCGATCACGCTTGCTTGCCCAAGCTCGGGCGAGACATGGCTCGCATATTCGAGCTGGAGGCTCAGCGCGGTGAGATCGTGTCCCCACGCATCATGCAGTTCGCGCGAGATTCGCGTGCGCTCGGCCTGCGCAGCGCTTTCGGCGAGCAGCGCCTGCGTCGCGTGCAATTCGGCGTTGATCCGACCGAGTGCGAGAGAGGTCTCGGCATCCCGGCGCAGCGCGTAGACGGCGCCGACAGCGATCAGCTCGCCCGCGATGTCGACGCCGCAATAGAACCAGGTCACGAGATCGCCGATGCTCTGCCACAACCCCAGGCGGATCAAGATCGATTGCACGACGACCCAGATGAGGGCGGAGCGCGTGCCGAACAAAAGCGCCACCTGCAGCGCGATGGGAGTAAGAAGGGGGCCCGGCGAACCGCGGTTCGTCGTTGCCATGGCGACAACGGCGAGCGTTTCGATTCCGATCAACAGCATTTGACCGTTGCGCGAGCGTTCGCCGATCAGGACCGAGCCCAGCAATGCCGCGCCGAATATGCCGAACAGCAGGAGCCAGATTGTCGCCGGTGCTGCATCGCGATCCGGGAATATCAGGGCCATCGCGAAAACGCCCACGCCGACCCAGATCGTGACGGCGATCGCAAGGATCAACCAGTAATGACGCTGCTGCAGACGCATGGTCCAAGTTTAGCATTGAATGACGCGAACGCGACATGCCGAAAGTCATGGGCGTCAGCAATGCCTGTCGGCACTCACGCCTGGCGCACCCGCACGTCATGCTCTGCCTATGGGCGAAAGGTGCGTATTCCGAAGCGGGGCCAGGCGAGGCGGGGTTTCCGCGATTGCCTCGGTGCTGATGGGCTTGCTCGCTTCCGCTGCATTCGCAGACGGCGCCGGTGGGCCCGCATCCAGCCAGGTGGGTAACAGCGTCACCAGCTATCCCGAGCACTTTTTCGCCAGCATGGGCCTCGATACGGCCTATGACATGGTTCAGCGTGTCCCGGGCTACGTGTTCGACGACGGAAGCAATGTGCGCGGCTTTGCCGGATCCGTCGGCAATGTGCTGATCGACGGCCAGCGTCCGGTGAGCAAGACGGACGATCTGGTCTCCATCCTGCAACGCATTCCGGTCTCGGATGTCGAGCGGATCGATTTCATCCGCGGCGGAGCGCCCGGCATCGATATGCTGGGCAAGACTATCGTGGTCAACATCATCCGCAAGAAAGACCAGGGCTTCAAAGGCGTCGCCACTATGGGCACGTTCAAACCCTTGTCAGGCGTCTCGTACGATCCGCAAGCCAAGTTCGAGGGAAGCTGGAACGAGGACGGCCGCATCATCGAAGCTTCGCTTGCCGCAGTGCTGGGTCATGACGGAACCCAAGCCGATGGTCCGCATGACATTTTCGGGCCGAACGGCCAGCTTCTGGATTCGTCTGCGATGCACAACAGTGCGACCAACCCCCAATACCTCGGGACCGCGGCCTACGAAGCGCCCACATTCGGCGGCAAGTTGCGCCTGAATCTCACGCTCGAGGACCAGCCCTACGACCTGGTCAATATCGACAATTTCCATATCGCGGGGCACCAGGCCGAATTCGAAAAGCAGGATGTCGACGATTTGGAACTCGGCCAGCACTACGAGCGCAATCTTTCGCCCGCCTGGAATCTCGAGCTGATCGGCCTCGAGCATCTGAACAAGACGGATACGATCTCGCTTTTCGACACCCAAACCGACGATCAGAGTTTCGACCAGCGCAACCGCGGCGGCGAATTGATAGGACGCGCCATCCTGCACTGGCGTCCGTCCGACCATCTGACCGTCGATGCCGGCGGCGAGTTCGCCTACAACTGGCTGCAAACCGACACCCTCTTCACCGACAGCGCAGGGACGATCTTCGTTCCTGCGGCGGACGTCCTCGTGTCGGAAAAGCGCGGCGAGATTTTCACCACGGCAGTGTTGCGTCCCTGGGACACGCTTGCCATCGAAGCGGGGATAAGGGAGGAGGCATCGACGACCTCGTCGGCGGGCGACGTGGCGCTGTCGAAGACTCTGGAATTTCCCAAGCCGCGGCTGGTGGTGACGTGGACGCCGGATGCGGAGGATCAGCTGCGCGTGCGCGTCGAGCGCGAAGTGGGCCAGCTCAATTTCATGGATTTCGCCGCCAACGCCGCGCTCAATTCCACCGGCGTCACCGCCGGAAACCCCAATTTGCTGCCGCAACAGGATCTGGCGATAGAAGCCGCCTACGACCGCCATTTCTGGACGGATGGCGTGGTATCGCTCACGGCCCGCCATCTTTTTCTTCAGGACGTCGTCGATAACGTGTCCGTATTTTCACCTTCCGGCGAGTTCAACGAGCCGGGCAATATCGGCGACGGTAGCGAGAACGATCTTGTTGCGTCATTCAATCTCCCGCTAGACCACTTCGGGCTCGATCACGCTGCGCTTCACGGCGTGGGCACGTGGCGGTTCTCTGGAGTCAGGGACCCGACGACAGGTCAGTTGCGCGAAATCTCGCTGCAACACCCGGTCGACGCCGAGCTTCATTTCAGTCAAGGCCTGCCGCAATGGAACCTCACCTGGGGCATCGACACATATTTCGGGTATCTCGTGCCCGACTTCTTCTTCAATGAGGTCGATCGCACCTACAACGCCTCCAGTAACACCCTGTACGTCGACTACAGACCCGAGCCGTCTGTCACGCTGCGCCTCGAGGCTGTCGTCGGGGGAGCACTGGGGGTGATGGATACCGATCCAACGCGCGAAGTGTTTGCCGGTCCGCGCAACACAAGCCCCGTTCTGTTCACCGACGTACAACAGCGCCGCTTTGGACCCGTCATGTTCGTTCGTCTTCGCAAGACGTTCGATTGAGCGAAATTCGAAGTCGGCATTACAGCTACTTCAAATTGTCCGTCTCGCGAATGAATGTTGCGACGTTATCGTGCAGCTCTTTCAGCGCGGCTTCATGCGCATAGACCATGTGGCCGGATTCGTAGAAGCGGAAGCGGATATTGCCCTCGAGGTTCGCCGGAATCGGCAGGTGTTTCATCTCGTACATGCCCTCGAAGAACGGCGTGGCGAGATCGTAATAGCCCGTGTTCAGCATCACCTTGAGATTGGGATTGTATTTCATCGCCTCGGCCAGGTCCGGCATGACATTGGGTGCTTGCGGTAACGGAATTTGCGATCCCGGCGGCGTGTGCTTGTAGTTCCAATATTTGTCTACGTCGATTTCGGGCTTGTAGGTGCGGTTCTCGCCGAATTTCATATCCTTGCGCACATAATCGTTGAACGCGGAGACATAGGCCGAGCTGATCGAGGCGGATTGCGGATCGTAATCGGCTTCCTTGGCGAGCGGATCGAGGGTGGGGCCGGAGAACCGCGTGTCGAGGCGCCCCGTGGTGATGTCGGTATCGCCTTGCAGATTCTGCTCGAACTCGCCGCCGCTGATCCGGAGATCGGCTTTCAGGATGTAGGAAACCGGGAGGCCCGTGTAGCGATGCAGCTTGTCCGCGATCGCCGCGCGCTGGTCGGCCGGCAGCGCGCCGCCTTGCGCGAGCGCCAGCGCGTAGTCGTGCATCGCGAAATGCTCGACCTCGTCGAGCAGCGGCTGCAAGCCACCCTGATAATCCGGCAGCTTGTGATGATACCACGCGGTCGCCGCATAGGTCGGTAGCGCCAGCATGTAAGACAGATCGATGCCGGGGTTGAATTGCGGATCGTCGGGACCGACATCGTAATTCAGCGCCTGCGACAGCAGGATCACGCCGTTGAAATCCACATCGCGGTCGGTTTCGAGAACGTCGATGAGTGCTGCCGAACGCGTTGTGCCGTAGCTCTCGCCGAACAGGTATTTGGGCGAATTCCAGCGTCCGTATTTCGAGAGAAACGCGGTGACGAAATCGGCGAAGGCATGCGCGTCCTCGTCGACACCCCAGAACGCCTTCTCCTTGTCCTTGCCGGCCAGGCGCCCGAAGCCCGTGCCCGGCGCATCGACGAACACGAGATCGCTCGCATCGAGCAGGCTGTATTCGTTGCCGACCAGCCTGTAGGGCGCGGCGGGCGAATGGGTGTTGTCCGCGGTGAGGACGCGGCGCGGCCCGAACGCGCCCATATGCAGCCACACGGTCGAGGAGCCGGGCCCGCCATTGTAGAGGAATGTGATCGGCCGCCGGCCTGCCTCGCCATGCTTGAAATAGGCGAAATAGGACATTGACGCTTCCGCATCGGGATTCTTTTCGTCCGCGGCAGGTTTGGCAGCCGGCTTGTCTGCCGCCGACGTTTCCGTGTCAGTGGCGACCGCTTGCGCGGCGTCGTCCCAATCCTTCGGATGAACGACCAGCGTGCCTGCGACCGCATCGTAGGAAACGCCGCGGCCTTCAATGGTGACCGAGGCGTGGCTCATGCTCGCTTCGGGTTTGAAATATTTGCCGCCCGGTGTTTCGGGCTTCTGGTTGGCGACGGTTTTTTCCTTGGCCGCCGGCTTGATCTTGGACGGCGCAGGCGCGGCCACAACCGACGTGACGGCAATGCCAAGCGCGACCATCGCCGCAAAAACGCTCTTCATGGAATCCCCTCAGAAAACCCCGCGCGGGCCGAGTCCTGCCGCTCTTCGGGGGCCTACCCTAGCGGAGGGAATGGCGGCCGTAACAGCCTCGGAGCCGCAGTCGCGCGTTTTTGTTCGACGCGCCGCCATCTCGATATTGCATAGCTGGGGAGATCAGGCTGCAGCCGACTGTCGCGCCCGATAGAACGGCCTATCGCCCAACACCGTCGCGCGGTGCATGACACGTCTGTGTGGTAGATAGTCGTTGACCGCATAATGCTGCGTGCAGCGATTGTCCCAGAAGGCCACGCTGCCTTTTTTCCAGCGCCAGCGCACCGTGAATTGCGGCTCCTGGATATGCTCGTGGAGGAATTTCAGCAGCAGCCTGCTCTCCTTGCCCGCAAGCCCCAGTATCTTGGTCGTGAATCCGAAATTGACGAACAGCCCGTTCTCGCCGGTTTCGGGATGGGTGCGGATTACGGGATGGATGACGGGCGGATTCTCGGCCCGCGCCTTGGCGAAGCGATCCTCGCCCGCATTCTGGGCGACCAGCCGCTTGGGTGAAAAGCCCCGCAGAAAGTCGTGCTCGGCGTCAAGCGTGCCGAGAAAATCGCGCAGCCGTGGAGACAGCGCGTTATAGGCCGCGGTCATACTCGAAAACATTGTGTCGCCGCCTTCGGGCGGCAGCTCGCGCGCATGGAGGATGGTCCCCAGCGGAGGCGTTTCGATGAAAGTGACGTCGGTGTGCCACGCATCGTTGTCGGTGGGATTGTTCGCGTGATTGTCGAGGATCAGAACCTCCGGCACGGATTCGATCTGCGGATAAAGCGGATGAACGTGCAGCGGGCCGAAGCGCTGGGCGAAATCGCGCTGCTGCGCGGGCGTCAGATCCTGGTCTTCGAAAAAGACGACCTGATGCTTGAGGAGGGCCGCGCGGATCGACCCGATCGTCCGGTCGTCGAGCGCGTGCGACAGGTCGACGCCGCGCACAATGGCGCCGATGGTGGGCGTCACCGTTTCAACCTGCAAAGTTCCGATTTGTGTCATCGCCGGAATCTCCGAATCCGCGGCTCACCAGTTGAGCGCCGGATAGCCATGTTCCAACATCCAGACTGCCCGCGCCAGATGGCTTTCGGCGATCTGGATTGCGCGATCCGCGTCCTGCGACACGTCGAGGCCAAATATCACCCGCGCCATTTCAGGTGGATTGGCACCTTCCGAGCAGGCATCGAGCAGCCGGGCATAAAGCGTCAGATGTTCCCTGTCATAGGATGTGACCTCGCCGGACCAGGGACACAGGGTCCAATGCCGGCCCACCCGTGCGTTTTTCCCGTTTGCCATGGATCGCCCGCCTCAGGAATGCATCGGGACGATACACGACTAAAAAGATCGAGTAAATATGATAAAATAACGGCGCGTCACACCATCGCCGGCCAATACCACAATACGAGCACCGCACCGACCGCCGCGATGCAGGCCAGGGAGCCTGCGATCATCAGTGTCGAGACGAGTGCTTCCTGCCATGGCTTGGCGCTGAATCCTTTTCCGGCGATGGGCAAAACCTTGCTGGCTCCGAAGACTGCCGCCAGCACCAGCGCAAACCAGATCGCGTAGAACGACAGCCACAGCATGTGCGCGACCGGCGCAGCCCAGCCGGCCGCAATTCCAACATGCGGCCACAATAGGCCGAACGCGATCAGCACCGTGCCGCTTTGCACGCCCGTCAAATGAGCAGAAAGCCCCACGCGGGGATTGCGGTAAACGCCCTGCCCCAATCCGGTGAGCAGGCCGAGCAGAAACAGCAATACGCCGCGTTCAGCCAGAAGAGCACCAAGATTCGCCATGACAATCTCCTTAAGCCGCGAAACGCGCGCGCGCCGCTTCGCTCGCTTTGCGCACCGCTTCGGGTGCGTAACCGGCCTGCTCGCACAGGCTCAGCATGTCGTACCAAAGCGTTTCGCCCGCCATCGCGCCGTCGCGGAATTCGATGCGCGCCACGAATGGCAGCGCGATGCGCTTTCCGGTCGGCGGCAGCCCAAGAAACGGGCCCTTCGCCGTCGCGTGCAATGTCGCCCAGTGGACCAGCGTGTCGCCCTCGATCACCTCGCCTTCGATGTCGAAGGTCTGGTCGGGAAAATTGACGTAGGACGCCGCATATTGAAGCTTCACCTGGTCGCGGCCCCGAAAGAACAGGCCGGTCGGCATGTGCCGGTACGTGCCGTCCGGCAGATAGGTGCTTGCGGCTTTGGCCGAGTCATGGGCCAATTCGGCTTCGACATGAGTCCGGTAGATTTTCATGATCTCGTCGCGCGTCACGCTTCTCTCCACAAACAGACCGCTAGTCTGTAAATACAGACCTGCAGTCTGTTCGTCAAGCGCAGGGTCCGCGGAATGGTAAGCCAGGCCGAACGGCGCGCGGGAACCGTGCGTGGCATCGAGGACGCCGCGCGCAAGCTGTTTGCCGTACGCGGCTTCACGGAAACGACCATCGACGACATCGCGGCGCGCGCCGGCGTCGCCAAAGGTGCGGTCTATCATCACTTTTCGTCGAAAGAGGAAATCTTCACGCGGGTTCTGGAATCCATTCAGGCGGAACTCTCCGCGGCGCAAATTCCCGCGCCGTCGGCCAAGCCCCGCGACCCGCTCGACATGATTTCCGCGGGCGTCTTGCGCTACCTGCTGGCGATTTCCGAGCCGGGCATCAAGCGGATACTCCTGATCGACGGCCCGGCCGTTCTCGGCTGGCAGAAATGGCGCGAGATGGATGCGCGTTATTTCGGAGCCTTGACCAGGGCCGCTTTGGCGATGGCATTGGGCGATGCCGTGCCGCCGCGCGAGGTCGAGCCACTGGCCCATCTTTTGATGGGCGCCATCATGGAGGCGGCGCTCGTCTGCGCCACGGCGGAACATCCAAAAAAGCTGGCAAAGGAACTTTCAGCGGGAATTCGAGCCCTTTTGGGCGGACTCGTGAGCGCGCGCGGCGCTCAGTGAAGGGGCATCATGCTGGACCTGTCAAACGCACGATCATGCCAATGGCCGTCCCGATGATCGTTAAACATCAGGAAACCAAGAACGGCGACGACGATCACGAGGCCGCCCAGGACGACGGCGAGCAAGGCATTTGTCCTCCCCACGCCGTTGGCGCCCTCATGCATATTGTTCTCCAAATAGAAACCTAATTTGAGAACGGCCTTCGCGCGGCGTGGTTCCTGAGCTAATGTCGGCGGACGAGCGAGATGGGTGGGAAACACATATGCTAAGCTGGAAGATCGGCGACGTTAAAGTGAGCCGCCTGGTGGAACTCGAAATACCCGTTCCCTACAACGAGAAATATTCATTCCTGAAGGAAGCAAAGCCCGACGTGCTGCGCGAGATGCCGTGGCTCTATCCCCATTTCGTGACGGAAGACGGCGCGCTGCTTCTCTCGATCCATGCGCTGCTTGTCGATGCGCCGGGGATCAAGCTCGTCGTCGACACCTGCGTGGGCAACGACAAGGCGCGCAACCTCCTGCGCGGGCAGGAACTCCACACGCCTTTCGTGAAGCATCTGGCCGAGGCCGGCTTCGGCCGCGATCAGGTGGATGCCGTCGTGTGCACGCATCTGCATGTCGATCATGTCGGCTGGAACACGATGCTCGAAGACGGCAAATGGGTTCCCACCTTCCCGAAGGCGCGCTATCTGATCGGGGCCAAGGAATACGAGCACTGGAGCCATGACAGCGACGAGGAGCAGCAGGAGATTCTGGCCGATTCCGTGAAGCCGATTTTCGACGCGGGGCTTGCCGAGACCGTCGAGATGGACCATCGCATCTCGCCCGAGCTCCGGCTGATGCCGTCCACCGGACACACGCCGGGCCATGTCTCGGTGGTGATCGAATCGAAAGGCGAAACCGCCATCATCACCGGCGACATGATGCACCACCCTTGCCAGATCGCACATCCGGAGTGGGCGCCCTCATTCGACGGCGACGCGGAAGCGGCGAGCGTCACGCGCCGCGCGCTCGTCAAGGATTGGGCCGACCAGCCCATCCTCATCATCGGCACGCATTTCTCGGGACCGACAGCCGGCCGCATCAAGAAAGACGGTGCGAGCTATCGCTTCGAGGTGTGAGGCTCCCATGCGGCTGACAAGACTCGGCGGTGTTGGCTTTTGCCTGTATCTTGCAAGTGGGCCCGCAATGGCCGTGGACACCGGTGCGCCGGATCCCACCGCCGATTGCATGGATCTGAAAGACCTTTCGCCGTCGTGGCGGATCGATGCGTGCCAATCGCTTCTCGCATCGGGAACATTGACACCAGACAAGATGCGCAAGGCGATGCACGGCCTGGGCGTGGCCTATGCGCAGAAGGGCTATTTCTCCATCGCGATCGCGACGTTTACGAAGCTGTTGGCGACATACCCCGACGACGCCGAAGATTATCTGTCGCGCGGGGCTGCCTACCTCGCGTCGGGAAAGAAGGATTTGGCACTCGCGGACTACGACAAAGCCGTCGCGTTGCAGCCGAAGCATAGCTACCTGATGCGGGCGACGGCATATTTTCAGCTGGGGAAATACGATCAGGCGTTGGCCGATTGCGATGCAGAGCTGAAGCTCGATCCGGCCGACGATCTCGCCAAGAAGTTGCGCGGTCAGGTCCAGGCACGTATCGGCGGCCTGTAACCTGGAGCCCTCACTATTTCGCGTAACCCTCCATTGCCTGCGCCATCTTGATGTCGTTTTCGGTCACGCCCCCCGCGTCATGCGTCGAGAGCGTCACGTCAACGGTTTTGTAGACGTTGAACCATTCGGGATGGTGATCCATCTTTTCGGCCAGCAGCGCCACGCGCGACATGAAGCCGAACGCTTCGTTAAAATCCTTAAATTCGAATTTGCGGGCGATGGCGTCGCGGCCCTTGACCTCGTGCCAGTGGGACAGTCCCTTGAGCGCCGCGGTGCGGGCGTTGGTATCAAGCTTTTTCATGGCTTCGAACTTTCGTGACGGCGGCGCAGCCTAGCCGATTGCGAACCGGCAGTCGCCTGTGCGATCTAGCTCTATGGACTGGTCGGCAACCGAAGCCCCCTCGCTCGACGATTTCGAGCTTCTCGCGCGCGATGCCTTTGCGGGCCTGCCGGACGAGTTCCGCACCCTGGTGGACGGCATCGTTTTCGTCGTCCAGGATTTTCCCGACCGGGACGTGATGACGGACATGGAACTCGAAAGCGAGTTCGAGATCCTGGGCCTGTTCCACGGGCCGGACATGGCGGCGCGCGAAAGCAATATCGGCGTGGCGGCTCCCACCATGATCCTGCTCTATCGCCGCCCGATCCTCGATTATTGGGCCGAACATCACGAAAAGCTGGGCGACATCGTGCGCCATGTCCTGGTCCACGAGATCGGACACCATTTCGGCCTCTCGGACGACGAGATGGAAGGCATCGAAGACGCGGCCGACTGATATTCAGCTGCGCGCGAATTTTCGGGCCAAACCGATTGCCGTGAACACGAGCGGCGCCACAAAGATGCTCACGACGCCGGCAGTGGTGTAGCGCAGATATTGCAGCACATATCCCGCAACCGAGAAATTGTCCGCCAGGCTGGCGTTGGCTTTCCCCAGCAGTTCCAACGTCAGGATCACCATCCCGACCGATAGGACATAGCGCGCGATCTTGGCCGCGATGTTCGAACTTTGGGGATCGAAATTCACCAGGCGCACTTCCAGCGGACCGCCAATGATGATGCCCGTCAGGAATCCGGCATAGCCGAGAAATGCGCGCGGCTCGCCGTCGATCTGCCAGCCATTGATGGCAATCGTCGCCAGCCAGAGGAGCGCACTGGCGGCCATCATCAGGGCGATCCGAACGCCGTAGTTGCGTCTGTTCCATGCGGCCGCGATACGATCGCCATATTTCACGGCAATCCACGCGACGCCCAACCCGATCGGCCAGCCGATGAGGATGTCCTCCAGATAGTGAACGCCCAGATAGGGTCGCGACAATCCGACGAAGATCAGCGCAAAGACCGCGACCGCCCTCACATATCCATTGCGCACACAGGCATAGAGATAGCCATAGAATGCGCCTGCCGCCATGGCATGTCCGGACGGCGTGGAATATTCCGTGGCGAGTTCGCGCGCATAATCGGGCGACACCGCCCATTTCTGCAGATAGGTCCCTTCGCGAATGAACGGTCTGGGATTCCGGATGACGATCTTCAACACATGATTGAGCATCATCGACATCAGAAGCACCACCGCGAGCCGAATACCCAGGCTCTTGTCGAACATCACATAGACGACGGTCACGATCAGGATGTAGCCATTGACCTCGCCGAGAAAGGTCATGAACAGGAAGAATTTGGTGAGGATCGGGTCGCGGTGGTCCGCGAGGAAATTCATGAGCGTCATGCTGAACTGCAAATGAAACATGCGGCGCTCTCCGTTCAGCGCAGGCGATAGGCCCGTTCGGTGGTGTAGATGCTGCCGTCGCTGGTCAGCACGCTCGAATAGAGAATGAACCCGCCCACTTCGAACGGCTCGCTCGCATAAAGCGCATGATCGGTGAGGAAATCCAGCACGCGGCCGCGCGGGCTGGCGCGCAGGCGGGCCAGCGTGACATGCGGCACGAATTTGCGCTCTTCGGCCGGCAGGCCGATGCGCTGCAAGGCGGTCTCGATTTTTCGCGCAAGGAACTTCACCGGCCCGGGATCGCGCACGCCTGCCCAGAGCGCATGCGGGTTCTTGCCGCCGAACTCGCCCACGCCCTTCAGCGCGAGCTCGAAACGGGGCGCGTCGATGGCGGTCAGCGCGTCGTCGATGGCGGCTGCATCGCGGCCGTCCACTTCGCCGATGAAGCGCAATGTAAGATGCAGCTGGTCGCGTGTGCTCCAGCGCGCGCCGGGCACGCCGGCCTGCAAGCAGGCAAGACCTTCAGCGACGGAATCGGGCAAAGCAAGCGCGACGAACAGGCGAATCATGTGGCGGCGGCTCGCCTCAAGCGGCCTAGAGGAAGTGTGTTGCGGAACAAGAATGTCACAGCGAGATAGGCAACGCCACCGAGCGCGATCGCGCATGCGAGCATCGCCACCTCATGCCATGTGCCGTGCTGCACAAGCAGCGCCCCCAGTTTCGTGCCGAACCAGGCGCCCGCGCCGGCGGCGCCGGCTGCAAGGAATATCGGAAGCAGCGCATTCGTGAACGCAGCACTCACCTGCAGCAATCCGTTTCGGCGTGCCAGCACGAGCAACGTGCCGACATTGACCCAGGCCGCAATGGCCGTGCCGAGCGCAATGCCGGCAATGCCCAGGCCGAAACCCCACACAAACACGACCTTGAGCGCGATGTTCACGACAATCGCCGCCACCGTGACCCGCGCCGGCGTCATCGTGTCGTGGCGGGCGTAGAAGGTGGAGGCGACGATGCGCACGAGCGCCATTGCGGGAAGACCCACGCCATAGGCCGCAAGCGCGACGGCCGACAGCTCGGCCGCGCTTTTGTCGAACGCACCATGCGCGAAAATCGCACGCATGATCGTATCGGGAATGAGCACGAACACGACGGCGAAAGGCAAAGTGAGAAACAATGACAGCGCCGCAGCGCGGTTCTGCGCGGAATCCGAGCCGTCGCGGTCGTTGACGGCGAGCCGCGAGGACATTTCCGGCAACAACACGGTGCCGACTGCAATACCCAGCACACCCAGGGGCAGCTGGTTGATGCGGTCTGCATAGTAAAGGGCCGTGCGGCTGCCGGTGGCGAGGAAGCTCGCAAGAACGGTGTCGATGAACGGCGCGATGACGACGCTCGCAGCACCCACTGTCACCGCCCCGAACGCGACGAAAAACTCCCTGATCTCCGGGGTCCAGCGCGGCCAGGAAATATGGAGCGAAAGCCCTTCGCGCGCAGCTGCCCACAAAATAAACGCGAGCTGTGCCACGCCCCCGATCAATACGCCCCAGGCCGCGGCATAGGCGGCATTGGGAAACCAATGGGACGCGAGCAAAGTTGCGATCATTGCGAGATTGACGAAATTCGACCACGCCGCCGCGGCCCAGAACCGTTCGATGGCATTCAGCATCGCGGAAAGCTGCACCGCCACAAGCGTGAGGATAAGACAGGGAAAGGTGATACGGGCGAGATGAACCGTCAGCGCGAATTGCGCAGGGTTGTCGGCAAAGCCGGGCGCGAGAATGCGCACGATCCACGGCATCGCGACAAGGCCGACAATCAGAAGCGCCAGCTGCGCCGCCATCTGCCAGGAAAACACGCGGTCGCCGAACAAGGTCGCGGCATCGTGCTGACCTTTCGCGCGCAACGCGGCATAACGGGGCAGGAAAGCCGGATTGATCGTGCCTTCGCCGAAGATCTGACGGAAATAATTCGGGAACAGAAACGCGACGATGAACGCGTCCGACAATATGCCCTTGCCCAGAATCCATGCCATCAGCATGTCGCGCCCGAAACCGGTGATGCGCGACAGAAGCGTGAAACCGCCGACGGAGATGAGGCGTGCGAACATCTAGTGGCCGCCCTTTGCCGCCGCGACGAGCTTCAACACATGGGGATAGATGCGATCGGCGACGATTTTCTCGCCGGCCGGATTGGGGTGGATACCGTCGGCCTGGTTCAGCCTCGGGTTGAGCGCCACGCCGTCCAGCACGAAGGGATAGAGATCGTCGCCATAAAGCTTCGCAAGCCTGGGATAGATCGGATCGAACGCGGCCGAATATTCCGGCCCGAGATTGCGGGGCGCGCGCATGCCGAGAAGCAGCACGGGAATATGCGCCGCCTTCAGCTTCGCGAGAATGGCCGACAGGTTCTTTTCCGTCTGCGAAGGGTTGAGGCCGAGCAGCGCGTCGTTCGAGCCGAGTTCGACGATCGCCGCGTTCGGGTTGTCCGCCAGCGACCAATCGAGCCGCGAAAGGCCCCCGGCCGAAGTATCCCCGGAGACACCGGCATTGATCACGGTCGCGTCGATGCCGGAAGCCCGGAGGCGCGCCTGGAGAAGCGCCGTCAGCTCAGTGCCCGGCGGAAGGCCCAGACCTTGAGTCAAACTTGTGCCCAGCGCCAGAATCTTCACCGGTGCGGCCTGGACCGCCGTCGCAAACGACAAAGAAAACAGGATCAATGCCAGGATATGCTTGAATCGCGCGCCGTTCATGCCATATCGCCTATCACGTCCTTCGCTCGCAATCCTCAGATAGCCCGAGTCACCCGGATGCAACCACCAGCCGCCGCGATCCGACTGGAAGATGTGCGGCTGACGTTGGCGAGCGCGGCCGGTCCGGTCAACATCCTGGCCGGTGTCTCGCTCGAAATCGCAAGCGGCGAAACGGTTGCGCTCCTGGGGCCCTCCGGCTCCGGCAAATCTTCTCTCCTGATGGTGGCAGCCGGTCTCGAAGCGCCTACCTCCGGGCGCATCAGCGTCTCGGGCACGGACCTCACCAAACTCGGCGAGGATGCGCTCGCCCGCTTCCGCCGCGGCGCGATCGGTATCGTGTTCCAATCCTTCCATCTGATCCCGACGATGACCGCGCTCGAGAACGTGGCCGTGCCGCTCGAACTGTCGGGCGCGAAAGACGCGTTCGCGCGCGCGCGGGCGGAACTCGATGCGGTCGGCTTGTCGGCGCGCGTCGGTCACTATCCCGGGCAATTGTCCGGCGGCGAGCAGCAGAGGGTGGCGCTCGCCCGCGCGACTGCGCCGCGCCCGGCCGTGCTTTTTGCAGACGAACCCACGGGAAATCTCGACGGGCAGACGGGCGCCGAAGTGGCCGACCTGCTGTTCGCGCTGCACGACCGTCTCCACACGACATTGTTCCTGGTCACGCATGAAGAAACGCTGGCGCGGCGATGCGAGAGGATCGTGCGATTGAAGGACGGCCGCATTGTGGCGGACGAACGCACGGGTACTTCATGAATCGCGTGGCGCTCGCGGGGACACTGGCGCGCCGCGAGTTGCGCGGAGGATTGGCGGGCTTCCGCATTTTCTTTGCGTGTCTTGTGCTGGGTGTTGCCGCGATTGCCGGCGTGGGCTCGGTCGCGCAGGCGATGTTGACGGGCCTGTCCGATCAGGGCCGCGTGCTGCTGGGGGGAGACGTCTCGGTGCATCTCGTGCATCGCGAGACGACGCCGAACGAACACGCATTCCTCGCCGCGCGCGGGCGCGTCTCCGAAGCGATCTCGATGCGCGCGATGGCCTATGCGCTGAAGAACGGCGCGGAAGCGGACCGCCAACTGATCGAATTGAAAGCGGTGGACAGCGCCTATCCGCTTTACGGTGCGGTGACCTTGGTGCCGGCGACTCCTTTGCGCGATGCATTTGCCTGCGCGCCGGAAGACGGCCGGACCATTTGCGGCGCGGTGGCGGAGCAGACTTTGCTCGACCGCTTGCATCTTTCGCGCGGCGGATTGATGCGCATCGGCTCGCAGGATTTCCGCATTACGGCCATGCTCGCAAATGAGCCGGATCGAATCTCCGGCGGCTTTACGCTCGGGCCGCATGTGCTGATGTCCGATGCCGGTCTCGCGCGCACCGGACTCGTGGTGCTGGGCAGCCTGATCGAATATTCCTATCGGGTCGCGATGCCGGCGAATGCCTCCATCGCGGCGTTCAAGGATCAGGCACAAGCCGCGTTTCCGGACGGAGGCTGGGAAATCGGCGACCGCAACGATGCCGCGCCCGGCATCAAGAAGTTCGTCGAGCAGGTGACGATGTTTCTGACTCTCGTAGGTCTGACGGCACTCGCCGTTGGCGGCGTGGGCGCGGGGCAGGCGGTGGGCGCGTTCCTCGACCGCAAGCGCGCCGAGATCGCGACGTTGAAATCTCTCGGTGCGGAAGGCGGGCTGATCTTTGTCGTTTATTTCTTCCAGGTGATGGCGATTGCGGTGGTCGCCGTTATCGTCGGACTGATTTGCGGCGCGGCACTGCCGTTCGGTGTCGAGGCCGCATTCGGCGACGAATTACCGATCAAGGCCGCGTTTGCGGTCTATCCCGGGCCGCTTGTTTTGGGCGGCATCTTCGGACTTTTCTCCGCCGCGGCGTTTGCGATTCCGCCTTTGGCCCGGGCCCGCGAGATCGCGCCGGCCAGCCTGTTCCGCGATATCGTGGCGCCGGTCAACGCGCGCGGCCGGCTGCCCTATCTTCTCGCGTCGGCGGGTGCTGCGATCGTCGTCATTGCGCTCGCGCTCA
>Ga0302325_10005602_pt1 | contig 28508 bp, 29 predicted proteins | sample Palsa_T0_2_FD_201948 | JGI IMG/M metagenome (GOLD analysis project Ga0302325, IMG submission 201948) | Peat permafrost microbial communities from Stordalen Mire near Abisko, Sweden - Palsa_T0_2 | ecosystem: Environmental > Terrestrial > Soil > Palsa > Peat permafrost | place: Sweden: Abisko...
CTGGTCCACGATCCACATTGCGAGGTCAAGGACGCTTTCCCAAGCGATGGGTTTCTGTTGCTCGTTGGCTTGTCGCAGGCCGTAGAAGTAGTTCCTCACGTAGGTCGGATGGAGGTCTCGGATGCGGCGGATGACGGGGTCGAGCATTGTTGGGTTGGTCGTGATGATGCCGGTGAGGTGCATGGCGACGCCGGCGCGAGATGGTCCGAGGAGTTCGTCTTTTGGTGTCCAAGACCGGAGGTACGCGATGAGATCCTCGGGCGCCATTGCGGCGAGTTCTTCTTTGGTGACCGGGCTTGTTGGTCCCATGAAACCACTGGTTGGCTCGTCGGGTTCTGGCCCGAGCTCATTGATGATGGCTTGGTACGCTGATGCCCAGGCTGGCGGGAGGTTGTCCGCTATTGGCGTGAGTTGTCGTCGTTGCCAGTATCGTTTGTAGCAGTCGGTGTCTTCTGGTGTTGGGTGTCGGCCGCTAGCTCTGACGCGATTCTCGTATTGTTCGGTTGGTGGTCCGTTGTTGATCCAGTTGAGGATGCACTCCTGATCTGCGGCGGGCAGTTGGGTAAAGGCGTCGTGGAGGAGGTGTTGGTATTCGTGGCGCAGGCCGGTGTTCTCGAAATTGTCGTGGTTGGTGAGGCGGGCACTGACGAGATCCGGGACTCGGTCTTTTTCTCGTCGGATGATGTCAAGGGCGATGCGGTGGAAGACTATGGTGGGTCGTGCTTCAAGGTCAGCGATGACGGCTCTCGTGTGGGCTGGTTGTTTGGCGAGTTGTGCAGCCGCGCTTCTGGTGGCGTTGACAAGGTGGTTCTTGATGTCGTGGAGGTCCTCGTCGTCTTCGATCTTTTCGTGCCAGTGGTTGCTGCCGTCGTTGGCTGTCGCCATGCCACCGAGCGTGTATGGCGGTGCGGCGATTTCGAGGAGGTCGCTGGTGAGGGTTAGGGCATCCATGCCAATGGCATCGGTGAGGCTCGGTAGTGCTTCTTTGAGGAGTTGGCCGTAGTACCAGGCTTCCATGTGCGCGGTGATGTCGCGGTTTCTTTGTTTGGTTATATCCAGGGTTGCTCGCGCGAGTTCCTTGGCGGGGCCTGGTTGGCCGTTGGTGGCGAGGTGTTTGATCAGGGTACCCAGGGTCGTGGGGAGGGCGCCATGGTGCGGCATGTTGAGCCATTGCGGCGCGCGCACTACGAATTGTGCGCTCATTGGCGCGGGGAGGCTGGTGGCGATCTCCGCAAGGAGGTCGTGCACGATGATGTTCTCGGTGTTGGGGATGTTGAGCGCAATGCGCAGCACGTCGTCTTGTGCTTGAGCGTTGGTGGCCATTCGCGCGAGGTATTGGAGCGCGGGCCATGGCGGGAATTGAATGGTGCCTTTGGTGTCGTCGCGCAATGGTGCTGGTGGGTTGCTGAAGAATCCTCGTTCTTCCAGAGGCGTGAGCCAGCTGGGGTTTTGTAGTTTGTCGAAGAAGTAGCGTCGCTGTTCTGGTCGGGCGAGGAGGCTGATGGCGCGCTCGATTTGTTCAGGTATTGGCGTCTTCCAGGATGGCATCGAGGTCCTCCAGCGTGTCGAAGAATGGTGTGATGAGCGCGGTGAGTGTGCTTTCGAAGATCGTGAATTGGTGGCGGAGTTCTTGTTCTGGGTAGTAGTTGTCGGTGTGTCCGGCGTCGTGGGCTCGGTCGACGAACCATCTGGTGATGATGAGCCATTGTTGCAGGATGGGGGTCAACGTGTCGCGTAGAGGTGTGTTTTCCGGTGCGAGTCCTTGGAAAAGGCGTTGTGCGGCGTCGAGGGGTTTTGCTCTGGTGGTGAGGTGGTCTTTGAGAAGTTTGGCGATTTTCTTTGCCAGTTTTCGGTCGATCATGATGGTGGTGGACTGTGGTACGGCGGTGTCGCCGATGTTTGCGATCAGTATGTGTGCGCTTGGGAGTTTGGTGATGTCGTCGATGCGGCTGGTGTAGTCGAGTCGTTGCTTCCGGTTGGTGGGGCCGCTGATGGCATCGGGGAGTCGGTTTCTGATTTCTCTGACGGCGTGGGCGATGAACCGGACGCGTCCGGGGAGCGGCTTGTCGTCGAGAAGTGCGACCGCTCCTTCGTAGAGCTCTGCAAGGCTCGGTGCGTTGCGGCGCATCCAGTCTCTGATTTCGTTGCGCCGTGGCGTCCAGCAAGGTCGTGCCGGCGTGGCCACGGCGGCGGTGTTTTCCGGCGATGGTACTGGGACTGCGGGGACCATGATTTGCCCGTCTATTTGATTGTACGCGCTGGTTAAAAAAAGGCGACGGTTTGGTCCTGTGAAACGCCTTCCCTGAAATTGGGGATGCCCTCAGGCAAAAGTTACATTGACCGAATGTCTGCGGATCGCCGAAGTGTTTGCGACGGGTCGTGTCCAGGAGTCCACGCGACGCGATTCGGTCGGCCCGATTCGCGGGGATGTGCGGCCCGTCTTTTCAATATCAAGCCGGTCTTGGCGGGACCTGGCGCGACGCGTTCCGGTGTTTGGGACGCTTCGGACATGCCGGATATTTGTCCTGTGGCGCCGGGGCGGTCAGCCATGTTGCCAGAAGTAGGCGAAGCAGGGGGCACCCAATTGAATCGCACGTAGCGACCGAGCCGCAGGCATGGGATCGGATTCCGCCCGCGGGTCTTCTCGTAGACCCAGGAGTCGGGCACCTTGAGCCCCGGTGCGCGAACCCCTTGGTGAGCGCAGAGAAAACGAATAAGCGGCAAGCTCCTCGGCGTGAGGATGTCGTCAACCTTCACCAGACTTGTAGATGCTTCGGGCCAGGCGGCGCTTGCTCCCGTGTGTTTCGGCTGTTCGAAATTCCCCGTCATGCGATTCCCTTTCCTGCTGGAGGCCGCCACAACGGAGCCTCGACGCGAGCGATCAACAGACGGCGCGGCGCGGGGTCATCGGGATTCGCGGGGACCCGGAACGCAACAAAATCTGCCGCAGGCAATTTTGTCTGCCGTTATGGGCGGAAGACCGATTGACCCAGCACGAGCGGCGCGGCGGATGTAAGCCTCGCGACAGTTCGAGGCCCGGATGGCGGCGATATGGAAAAGCGATGAGCGGGGAGTGCTGGGCGTTGCTGGCGCGCGCTCTCAGAAAGATCGGGGCCAGCCCCCGTCGAATCGGGCTCGCAAGGGGGTAGAATGTGGGAACACGGAGCAAAGTCCCGTGGCGTTGACGGCGGCGATTTGAAACTGTGGAAATTGTGGGAACGAGATTAAGGAAGGTAGATCAACGTTAGGAATAAGGGGTGTGCGTTCTATTCGTTACGACTGAAGCCGAGCTCCTCGCGATTGCCAAGTGGATAAACGTCGTAAATCACGTATAGCGTCGATCGTGCTGATTGGAATTTTGGCGCTTGTTGATATAGTGCTCTTCGCGTTTCATCGCGCTGACATTACCAAGTCCTGGCTCTGCGTCTACTGGCCGGGAACCGGCCGGGAATTTGACTGGCCAGCATCGCTTTTCTGGGGCTGTCTCATTTGTCTTTTAGGCACAGTCGTCATACGCTTTCATAGTGTACTGAGGGCTTCGGTTGCGGTGTTGGGCAGCCTCGCCTGCCTTGCGCTTGTCTTGAGCACCACCATTTGGCTTTTTATCAAGTGCGTATGGACACCCTGGAGCAGTGTGGTGGCTGACGCGCACTCTCTTCTTTTGCGTGCCGCCCCTGTTGTCCTCATGATCTTCTTTTGCTCATTGTCGGAGATTGCCATTTCAAGCACCAAGGACACCGACATTACAACTTGGCTCAATACGGCGAAGCCGTTCGAGTTCATCAACACTTGGGGCGGGAGCTATCTCTACTTTGTCAAGGCGCAAGAGAAATTGTTTAATACCGTGATAATTTTAGCAAATGCTATACTGGTGGTTATCCTGACGGAGATAATAGTCGGATCGACGAATCCGAATTACGATGCCCCCGTTAACTTCTACGTGCCGCTTTTCGGATGGTCGCTGCTTACTCTGAAGTCTGCGGACGCATTCGTCACCGTGGGAACAACCCTCGTATTATTCGGCGTGGCCGAATTGCTACCAAAACAGATCGCCATAGCGTGGACGGCACGCGCCCTGATACTGCTCTGCTGGTGGATAATATTGCTCGGCATCGTATTCGGCCTCTTTGCTTATGGTGTAGTCGGGCCGATTCAGCTATGGAGTGGATGTCTTGAAAAATGTCGAAAGCGAAGGTGACTGGGCGAATCCATGAGACCTTAGAAACTCATACGCGGGCTGAAAAGCCTTATCGCTCACAAATGTCCCCGCGTAGACTTGTCGTATCTCTCGCGGGATGTGAGGATTGGTTTCTTTCATCCACAGAATCAAGTCGAACGCGTTTGAACGTCCGCGAACCGGGGAAAACACCGTACCTTTAATCTGCGCAACTGCAATCTTGACAATTATTGTCGAGTCGTTCTCTGACGATTTCTTGATCGTCAGGGTATCGTTGGTCGCTTCGATCTGCGTTGGATCGCTCAATTCCCACCGTTCCTTTGGGATTATGGCTAGACCAAGTAAAGACTTCAGCTTGTCTCCCGGACCTGCAGGCGGAGGAATCAGTATTTGTGGCGCGTCGGGCATCTGAGCATACTGCCCGGAAGCGGTTTGGTTGTCCATATGAAACTTCGCCCTCTGCCACATTCTAGCGCCGTGAGCGATTAGTTGTCTCCAGTTCATGCAGGAACGGAACATTTCCAGGCTGCGGTGGGGCCACTTCACGCGAAGCCTGCACCGGGGCATTCTCAGCCGCGCTAGCGCGTCGAAGACGATGGCCTTGTTGAGCTCGTAGGTTTTCGCGACCGTTTTGCGATGCAGCTCGTAGTGTTGGCGGAAATCGTTCATTGGGTCGTTCCTTTCAGGTCCGGAGGCCGCCACCATGGGCCTCGATGGCGTGGGACCAAGCGGCGGGGAGCCCTCAAAGCGGAAGGGCGAGGGATCGCTCGTCAGAGGCGGGCCGATTCACGCCGCCCAGGAAGCAGGGCAGCGATCGGACCGCGTGGGGCATCACCCGCTTGCACGAAGCGTAGCGAAGGAAAGCGGGGACACCGAGCCCGAGGGCGCGGCCCTTGCCCTGGAGCGTGAGGTCCGCCGCTAAACTCCCGCCCGAACAATCACGAGGCCCTCGGGGCGGTCGGACGGGGACGAGGTGGGCGGAACTTGGCCTGTAAGGGCAAGATAGTAGGAAATATTCCTATAATCGGCGGGACTCTTGACAAGTTCTATAGTTCGAATATAATAGAATGATGGAACCGTCGCGATTAGAGGATACGCCCGAGACCGATCGGACAGCCAGCTACGCGGACATGTTTGCGGCACTCGGGGCGGAGCCGCGCTTGCGGATTTTGCGTGCGCTCCTGGCCGCTCACCCCGAAGGTATGGTCGTTGGGGAGATTCAGACCGAACTGGGCATTGCAGCCTCCACCTTGTCGCATCACCTGGACAAGCTCAAGAATGAGGACCTCATCGCGGTGCGCCGCGAAAGCACCTTTCTGCGATACACGGCCAATATCACGGTGCTGGAAGAACTGCTCGGGTTCCTTTACGCCGAGTGCTGCACCCGCAACAAGGCCATCAAACCGGCCAAGATCACCCGTATGTGCAGGTAGGAGAGAGAGGAGTATGGCGATTAAACCGAGGGTTCTGTTTCTGTGCACCGAAAACTCCTGCCGTACCCAGATGGCGGAGGCGTTTCTTCGCGAGCTCACTGGCGGTGAATTGGAGATCGTCAGCGCTGGAGCGGAACCGGGCCGCCTGGACCCGGACGCGGTATCTGCGATGCGAGAGGTCGGCATCGACATCTCGTCGGCGCGGACCAAGCTGGTCGATCCATATCTTCGTGAACGATTTCACTATGTAATCACGCTTTGTGACCGGGCGAAGGAACGGTCGTGCCCCATATTTCCCGGCGCAATCTGGCGGCAGATATGGCCGGTCGAAAGCCCGGCTGCGCTTGAAGCGGCAGGCCTCGACCACTATGCGGCGGTGCGTCATACGCGCGACGTGATCCGCCGGCACATCGGCGAGTTCGTTGAGAAACACCACCCCCAAAAATCAGGAAAGGAAGAACCCGCATGGAATTGAAAGAGCAAGTACGAGAGAAATACGGCCAGGCCGCATTGCGCGTCAAAACTGGCGGAAGTTCCTGTTGTGGAGCGTCGGTGGCGCTGGATGGCTGTTGCGACCCGATTACCTCTAACCTCTACGACACCACGCAAACCGGCGAACTGCCGAAGGAGGCGGTACTCGCTTCGCTCGGCTGCGGCAACCCTACCGCGCTGGCGCAGCTCAATCCGGGAGAAACGGTGCTTGATCTCGGTTCGGGCGGCGGCATCGACGTGTTGCTCTCGGCACGGCGCGTCGGACCTGGGGGGAAGGCCTACGGTCTCGACATGACCGATGAAATGCTCGCTCTGGCCCGCGAGAATCAGCGCAAGGCTGGTGTAGAGAATGTCGAGTTTCTGAAAGGTGAGATCGAGAATATCCCCTTGCCGGATAACTCGGTCGATGTGGTCATCAGCAATTGCGTCATCAACCTGTCAGGCGACAAAGACCGCGTGTTGCGCGAGGCGTTCCGGGTTTTGAAGCCTGGGGGCCGGTTCGCTGTTTCCGATGTGGTCACGCGCGGGGAAGTGCCCGCCGAAGTCCGGCAAAATATGCTGCTCTGGGTCGGCTGCATCGCTGGCGCGCTTGAAGACTGGAGGTATGTCGCAAAGCTCGCCAAGGCGGGTTTTGACGATATCGACGTTGAACCGACGCGAATTTACAACATCGAGGATGCGCGGGCGTTTTTGAGCGGACAGGGCATCGACGTGGACGCCATAGCCCCCGTGGTGGAAGGCAAGTTCATGAGCGCGTTCATCCGCGCCGTGAAACCGGCCTCGAAGGAGTGTTGTGGTCCGACGTGCTGTAGCTGAGGCGATCGGAACCGCGTTTCTCCTGGCCGCTGTTGTCGGGTCCGGGATTATGGGTGATCGACTCGCGGGTGGCAATGTCGCAATCGCGCTTCTTGCGAACACGCTTGCAACCGGCGCGGTTCTGGTCGCACTGATTCTCACATTCGGGCCGATTTCAGGAGCGCATTTCAACCCGGCCGTAACGCTTGCCGACGCCTCGCAGGGCGGTCTCCCCTGGCGCGAGGTGCCAGCGTACCTTGCCGCCCAGGTCGCCGGCGGTTTTGCAGGCGTCGCCACAGCCCATCTCATGTTCGGCGAGCCGGTGTTTTCCGTTTCGCACCACATGCGATCCGGTGTAAGCGCCTGCCGATGACCGCCCTACCGTGCGGCTGAGGCGGGAGTAAATTGTGTCCACACTTACAGGAGTGGACACAGATGGGGCAAGTTTTATCAAACTCTGCGAATAGGTCGGCCCGGAGCAAGCGGGTCTGTAAGCGGCGCTCGGCTGAGGAGAAGCTGCGGATCGTTGCCGAGACGCTGGAGCCTGGGGCATCGGTATCGGTTGTGGCGCGTCGGCACGATGTGAATGCGAACCAGGTGTTTACATGGCGTCGGCAATACCGGGATGGGAATCTGGGCGGCAGGACCGGCCTTGTCCCGGTCGGCGTTGTTGGTGACGGCGGGATCATTTCTGCGATTTCGGATTTGGCGAGTCCCAAACCGGCTCGGCCCTCTGCCCCGTGCCCGCAGCCTATGGCCGCTGCCGCCAAGCAACCGAAGATGATCGAGGTCGAGCTTCGGAGCGGGACGCGGATTCGGATTGACGCCGATGTGAGGGCGTCGGCACTGAATCAGGTTCTGAAACTGATCCGGAGCTTGGCATGATGAACTTCGCGCCCGGTACGCACGTGTATTTGGCCTGTCAGCCTGTCGATATGCGGAAGGGTTTTAACGGTCTGGCGGCGCAGGTGTCGGCGGCGATCCGGATGGACCCGTATTCGGGTCATGTCTTCGTGTTTCGAGGCAAGCGCGGAGATTATGTGAAGGTGCTGCATTGGGACGGCTCGGGTTTGTGCCTGTATGCCAAGCGCCTTGAGAAAGGAAAATTTGTGTGGCCGCCGATTATCGACGAACGGCTGCATCTGATATCGGCGCAACTGGCGCTTTTGCTCGAAGGAATGGATTGGCGGCGCACTGTTGTGGTGCCTCCGCCACAGCGTCCAGCGATCATCTAAAACACGCAAAAAGAATATGGCGCAGAGAGCGCAAACATGATTCTGTAAACCATGTCTCTCGCGACCGCCCCTCTTCCTAAAAACCTTGATGAACTGCTGGTTTTTGCGGCTTCTCTGCAAACCGAAGTCCAGGTTTTTAAAGACGAGCTTTACACCAAGACGCTGTACATCGAAAAGCTGAAGCTCCAGTTGGCGGCATTGCGCCGGGCGCGATTCGGGCGGTCTTCGGAAAAGCTTGATCGCGAGATCGGGCAGTTGGAGATGCAGCTTGGCGACCTTGAAGAAGGCCAGGCGGAACACGCCGAGCGACAGAAACGGGCACAACCGCAATCTTCTCCCGCGGCCCCTCGGAAACGGACACAGCCTGTCCGCAAGCCCTTGCCTGAACATCTGCCACGGGAGCGCGTTGAGCATGACGCCGCCTGTATCTGTCCGCGCTGCGGCGGCGAGCGGCTGAGGCGGATCGGTACCGACGAGCGCGAAGTACTGGAATATGTCCCCTCGCATTTTAAGGTCATCGTTCACAGCCGTCCCAAGATGAGTTGCCGGGACTGCGAAAAGATCACGCAAGAACCGATGCCGCCTCTACCGATCGAACGCGGCATACCGGGGCCTGGGCTTTTGGCGCATATCCTCATCGCAAAATACGACGATCATCTGCCGCTGTACCGGCAGAACGAGATTTATAAGCGCGACGGCGTTGATCTTGATCGCTCGACCCTGGCGGAATGGGTGGGACAGACGGCCTTTCTGCTCACCTCGCTGGCCGATGCCATTGGCACACATGTGCGGGCAGGCGAAAGCATCCATGCCGATGACACGCATGTGCCGGTACTTGCTCCCGGAAACGGCGCAACCAAAACCGGACGGTTATGGATTGCGCTGCGCGATGAACGGCCTTGGGGATCGACAGTTCCGCCCGCCGTGTTCTATCGCTATTCCCCGGATCGCAAAGGCGAACAGGCCAGGATTCTGCTTGGCGCTTGCACCGGCTATCTGCATGCCGATGCCTATTCCGGATTCGGCCAGCTCTATGAACCGAACATCACCACCGAAAAGCCGCGTCTGCTGGAAGTCGGATGCTGGGCGCATGCGCGGCGCAAGGTATATGAGGTCCATAAGAGCGATCCCTCACCTGCTGCCCAGGGTTTGCTCGAACAAATCGGCGAACTCTTTGTCATTGAGAATGCCATCCATGGAAAATCACAAGCCGAGCGCCATAAAATCCGCACTGAACAAGCCGTGCCCTTGCTTTATGCTCTGAAAGAGATGTACGAATCTGTCCTCGACAAGATCAGCGCCAAGAGCAATCTTGCCGGAGCATTGCGTTATGCCTTGAACCGCTGGCCGTCCATGACCCGTTATACGACCGACGGCAGGCTGGAAATTTGCAACAACGCCGCCGAACGCGCCATCCGGCCTATCGCAATCGGACGAAAAAACTGGATGTTCGCCGGATCGGACACCGGCGGCCAACGTGCCGCCACCATCTACACCATCATTGAGACCGCAAAACTCTGCAGTCTTGAGCCTGAGGCCTATCTGCGCGACATCATCGGGCGGATTGGGGATCATCCCATCAACAGGATTGACGAACTTCTGCCCTGGAACTGGTCCCTGGAGCTGAAAACAAGCGAGAACGCGCGTGAACACGGTACTTCTATCCCCTGAATGTACAAAAATTCTTTTACGCCATCTCTTTGTTTTGTAAATATATTCACCCGTCGCACGCGCCCCGCCGAAAGAATCACGAATTACTTTCGTGGCGGCGGGTTAGGATGCAAGCAAGGTATAGAGAAGCAAATCGCGGTAGGGACGTCATCTCTGAGCGCCCCCCGCACAGACCCGGTGGCGAGTTTGGCCCGTAGCATAATAAGGAGGCACAAATGTCTGAAAAAGTAACGATTTCCATAAACAAGAATGTAGCTGATGAATTGAAAATCATGCTAAAAGCCGCGACCTTGCAAGAAGCGGTGATGAAGGCTGTCGAATTTACGTATGTAAACGGCAACAGATTGGCGAATGCAGAATCGGCCCGCACTGATCCGGATTTTCTTGGGTTCATGGCCAAGAACAGCTTCGAGCATATACGGGGTGATGGCTTTCGGCTCAATATCGGATAAAGTCAGCCCTGGCGGTTGCTGGCAACCAGGATAATGTCCAGTGTAGCCCGTAGCGTCGCTCAGTTCATGCAGTTGATTTGTCAAGTCCTCTGTCCTGCGTCACGAGCACACGCTTACGATCCGGTAGCGCCCAGCTCTTCAGCGAATTTGTCGCGACGTTCGGTCTTCTGTCGGTCATCTGGGGTTGCGCGCGGCTCCGGTCCTCCGCAGTGCCGTTTGCGGTCGGGGCCTACATCACCGCGGCGTACTGGTTCACCGCTTCAACGTCTTTTGCTAATCCCGCCGTGACGCTGGCGCGCGCGGCTTCGGATACGTTCGCCGGCATCCGGCCCGCCGATGCTCCGGGCTTCATCGTCGCGCAACTGGCGGGCGCCGGTGCGGCTACGGCTTTGTTTCGGTGGCTTGTGCCATCGCTGCCGAAGGACGCGGGAAAGGTCGTAATCCCGCACACTCAACGTGAAAGCACCCATGCCCGATAAAAAGCGAGTCCTCATTCTCTGCACCGGAAATTCAGCCCGGAGCCAAATGGCCGAAGGCCTGTTGCGGCACGACGCGGGAGGCCGCTTCGAGGTCTTCAGCGCCGGGACCAGGCCGAGCCACGTTCGACCCGAGGCTGTCGCCGTTATGCGCGAGTTGGGCATCGATATCTCCGGCCAGTGTTCCAAAAGCGTAGACGCGTTCAGTGGCCAATCGTTCCATTACGTCTTAACCGTGTGTGACAACGCCAAGGAAAGCTGCCCAATTTTTCCTGGCAGCTCCGCAATGATTCACCGGAACTTTGAAGACCCGGCTGCGCTGCAAGGCTCCGAAGAAGAGCGGCTCGCACTTTTCCGTCGGGTCCGTGACGAAATGAGGCAGTACCTCCAGGATTTTCCGCCGCCTTAATCACCTCATCTCCGCGATGCCGCGGCAATCGCATTCTCAATCCCGTCGCGGGTGCTCCCCACGTACTTCGATCCGGCGAGGTGGGTCAGGGCAGTGACGCCCTGGACAGCCGACGCACCCGCATCACGTAGCACTTTGTACGTAACGGCGGCGAGCAATAATCCGGGGGCACCGTTCTGCGAGCTTGCTGGTTGTGCGCAAAATTCGAGACAACGCCATCCCGCAGGGCCTGCCGGGCGCGCCAATCACAAGAACGCGGGCAGAAATCTCACAAGCATAATCTTCATGAACATCATGCGACCTTCTTGGCCAGCTTCCGAACTTCGAATCCCTTCCAGATTTCGTACACGGCCGGATAAACCAACAGTTCAAGCAAAAACGAGGTAAATATGCCGCCGACCATTGGCGCGGCAATACGCCGCATCACGTCGGAACCGGCCCCATGCGACCACATGATCGGCACGAGTCCGAGGAACATCACGGCGACCGTCATCACCTTCGGCCGCAGACGCTTGACCGCCCCGTATTCGATGGCGGACCGCAGGTCGTTCACATTTCGCATCTGGCCGGACCGTTTGCGTTCGTCGTACGCGAGTTCGAGATACAGCATCATGAAGACCCCGGTTTCCGCGTCAACACCGAGCAGGGCGATCATTCCAACCCAGACGGCCACGCTCATGTTGTAGCCAAGCAGATAAAGCAGCCAGATCGCGCCGACCGCCGAGAATGGAACGGCCAGCAGGATGATCAGAGTTTTGGCGAATGATCCCGTGTTGAAGTACAGGAGCAAGAAAACGATAAGCAGGGTGATCGGGACCACGAACCGGAGCCGTTCCGTCGCGCGTTGCAGATATTCGAACTGGCCGCTCCAGATGAGCTGATATCCAGGCGGCAGATGCACGCTCCGCGCCACGGCCTGTTGCGCGGCCTTGACGTAGGTGCCCAAATCCGTCGTGGTATCTACGTAGACGAACCCGGCAAGAAAGCCCTCTTCGTTCTTGATCATCGGAGCGCCGCTGCGAACCGTGAGATCGGCTAGCTCGGAGATCGGGACTTGAGCGCCGCCCGGCGTGGGAACCATGACGCGGCTCAACTTCGAGAGGTCGTCACGGAAGCCGCGGGCGTACCGCACGTTGACCGGATAGCGCTCGCGGCCTTCCACCGTCGTCGTGATATTTTCACCACCCACGGCCGCTTCGATGATTTGGTTCACCTGCGCAACGCTCAGGTTGTAGCGGGCGGCCTCAGTTCGTTTAACTTGGTAGTCAATGTAGTATCCGCCGGTCACGCGCTCGAAAAAGGCGCTGCGTGTTCCGGCGACGCCTTGCAGCATCTTTTCAACCCGCAAACCGACCTCTTCGATGGTCTCCAGCTTTGGCCCCAGCACCTTCACGCCGACCGGCGTACGAATTCCTGTGGTGATCATGTCGATGCGCGTGCGGATGGGGAAAAGCCAGGCGTTCGCATATGACGGAATCTGTACTGCGTGATCGAGCTTTTCGATCAGCGCCTCCCAACTGACCGGCTGGTCTTCTGGCCAAAATCTTGCCAGTTGCGGCTTCGCCCATTTTGGCGCCCACGCCGAATACCACCGCTCCCTGTGCTCCTTAGGCCACTGGCTTTCGGGTTTGACCAACACCGTTGTTTCCACCATGCTGAGCGGCGCTGGATCGGTCGCGCTGTCAGATTTCCCGATCTTCCCGGCGACGCTTTGAATCTCCGGGAACTGGTGGAGAAGCTTGTCCTGAATCTGGAGATATTTGCTCGCCTCGGTGATCCCAATGCCCGGTAGCGTGATCGGCATGTAAAGAATCGAGCCTTCGTTGAGCGGAGGCATGAACTCCGATCCGAGGCGCAGATAGACCGGAATCGTGATCAGCACGACTACGACCGCCGCGACCAGGACCAGCCATCGCAGTTTCAGCACGGCCCGGACGATCGGATGATAGATCCGCATCAGAGGCCGGCTGATCGGATGCTTCTCCTCGCTGTGAAACTTGCCGACCAGCACCGCGTTGGCAATCCACGAGATCCACCGCGGCCGGAACTGGAATTCACTAGTTTTCATCAACAGCAGGCGGATGGCCGGATCGAGCGTGATTGCCAGTAAGGCTGCAATGATCATCGAGAAGTTTTTCGTGAAAGCCAGCGGCTTGAACAGACGGCCTTCCTGGTATTGCAGCGCGAAGATCGGCATGAAGGCCACCGCGATAACAAGCAGGGAGAAGAAACTCGGGCCACCCACTTCCTTCACCGCGCCAATGACGACTTGCGCAGCCGAACCGGGCCGCCCTTCAGCCTCCCAGTGCTCCAGCTTTTTGTGCGTTTGCTCGACTACGACAATCGCGGCGTCCACCATTGCGCCAATGGCGATGGCAATGCCTCCGAGCGACATGATGTTCGCGGTTAAACCCACCTCGTGCATCGGGATGAAGGCAAGGATCACAGCTATCGGAATGGTGATAATCGGGATGATCGCGCTTGGGACATGCCAAAGAAAGATCAAAATGACCACACTGACGATGATCAATTCTTCAATCAAGGTGTGGCGCAGAGTGTCGATTGACCGGTCGATCAGATCCGAACGGTCGTACGTGGTGACGACCTTTACGCCAGGCGGCAGACTCGATTTCAACTCAGTCAGCTTGCTCTTTACGTGCTCGACGACGTCGCGGACATTTTGGCCATACCGGACAATGACGGTTCCGCCTGTCACCTCGCCTTCGCCATTCAGTTCTGCGACGCCCCGACGCATTTCTGGTCCAAGCTCGACGCGCGCAACATCGCGCACGCGGATTGGCGTGCCGTTGTTGCCGACCGCGACGGAGAGGTTCTGAATGTCGGCGAGAGATTGAATGTAACCGCGTCCGCGCACGACGTATTCCTTGCCGGTCATCTCCAGACTGCGCGCGCCGACTTCGTTGTTGCCGTTGCGCACCGCATCCATGACCTGCGTGAGCGGCACCTTGTAGGCAAGCAGGCGATTGGGATCGACGTTGATCTGATACTGCTTCACAAACCCGCCGACGGTTGCGACCTCCGCTACCCCCGGCACGCTTTCCAGCCAGTAGCGTAGGTACCAGTCGTTGAATGAGCGCATCTGCTGGAGATTGTTCTGCCCGGTCTTGTCCACGAGCGCATATTGGAACGCCCAGCCGACGCCGGTGGCATCCGGCCCCAGTTTTGGCGAGACGCCTTCCGGCAGTTGGCCGCTGAGCTTGCTCATGTACTCAAGCACGCGCGTGCGGCCCCAATAGATATCCGTGCCCTCGTCGAAGATCACGTAGACGTAGGAGAAGCCGTAATCCGAACTGCCCCGCACGACGCTGACGTGCGGCGCTGCGAGCATCGCTGAGATGATCGGGTACGTAATCTGGTCTTCGATCAGATCGGGGCTGCGCCCCGGCCATTCGGTGTAGATGATGACTTGCGGATCGGAGAGATCGGGAATCGCATCGAGGGGGATCTGACGCATCGACCAGACGCCATAGAGCGTGAGGCACGCCGTCAGAACGACGATCAGCACTCGATAGCGTGCCGAGAGATCAATGATATGGTTGATCATCTGCTCCTCTATCGCGCCGTGATATTCGTCTGAGCGACGCCTAAAACGCTTCCGTTCTTACGCACCGTTACGGTCGTCTGCCACGTCCAGGCCATGGGAACTTCAATGTGTCCGGCATAGATGCCGTTGCCCGCGTCCGTGAGCACCGCCTTTGAACTCATCGGCGCCATGCCGCCCATCTGCGGCATGAACAGGCCCACATCAACTTGCGCGCCCGTCACCGCTTTGCCTGCCGCATCCTTCACCATCAACCGGATCGAATTCATTCCGGTCTTGGCTGTCTTGGGGTCAAGAATGTCAACGGACACCGATTGATTCGCGCCCGCCGCAGCCGCCGTTGGAGCCGCCGAAGGTGCGCCCATCCCGGCGAAGGCTCCCTTCAGACGGCTCTCCGAATCGACAATAAAATTAGCCCCAGTCACAACTCGCTCGCCCGGCTTAAGACCTTGCTCAACGCCCACTTTGTCTCCTGCGTCGGCACTGACCTTGACCTGTCTGGGTTGGACGTAGCCGTTGCCCTTATCGATGAACACGTACTGTTCAGTGCCGGTATTCATGACCGCGTCCTGCGGAACCAGCACCTGCCGTCCAATCGAAATGCGCATGGTGATGTTGGTGAACATCTCCGGCTTGAGCAATAACTCGGGATTCGGAAACTCCAAACGGAGTTGAACGGTGCGACTCTTGGGGTCGAGGAAGGGGTAAATGAAATCGACACGCCCCCGAAGTGTGCGTCCGCCGCCCGAATAGGGAAGCTCGATTTCAGCGGCCTGTCCGGCGCGGATGAATGGAATGTCCGTCTCATAAAGTTCGCCCAGGACCCAGATCCGCGAAAGATCGACAATGGTGAACAGGTCCTTGGAGGAATCAACGAACGTCCCATGGTGGTAGGCGGTGCGCTCCATCACGACTCCGGTCACCGGCGAATAGACTGCGATTGCGTGGGTCACCTTTCCTTCCGTTTCCAGGCTTTGAATCTGCTGGTCCGTCACATCCCAAAGGCGAAGGCGTTCGCGCGCGGCGGCGATCAGGTTTTCCGAGCCTTGGGCCGCCGATGGCACAGTGCTGTCGCGGAGCAGGGATCGGGATTTCAGAGCGAGCAGGAAGTCCTGCTCGGTGGCGACCAGATCCGGGCTGTAAATAGTGAACAGAGGATCGCCGGCGTGAACCGGTTTTCCCACCGAATCGGCGAAGACCTCTTCGACATAACCGGAGACCTTGCTGTGAATGTGCGTCAACCGGGTCTCGTCGTAGCTCACTTTCCCGACGATTCGGATGTCTTTGGTGAGGGTTCCCATCTCGGCGGCAACCGAACGCATCCCGATGAGTTGTTGCTTTTCGGGCGCGATGAAGATCGCGCCTTCCTGCGGCGCCGCGCTGGGCGGGCTTGCCGCGGGAGCGGCCTGAGGCATGGCCATCCCTCCCATGCTGTCGGCGGGCATCTTGCCGGCGGGCGTAGGTGTGGCTGGCACGTCTGGCTTGACAGGGTGAAGCGGCTGCCTACGGCTGACGGCAAACCACACGGCGGCGAGTACTGCAACAAAGAGCAATCCTGCGAGCGCCATCTTGCGCATACGATCTCGATTCACTGGTGTGCCTCCTGAAAGGGAACTAATTCTTTGCCGACGATCGGTTCAAGGCGGGCGATGGCCTCTTCGTGCCGGGCGAGTTCGTCGTAATACTGGCGTTCCAGAGTAATCAGGTTCGTCAGGTTCGTTAGTAAACTCAGAAAGTCCAGGCTCCCGACCTCGTAGGCCGCCGAGGCCGCATCCACTGTCAACTGGGCCTGTGGAAGCAACGTTGTCTTGTATAGTTTCAAAATGCGCTCGCTGCTCTGGATGGAGAGATATTGGTCCTTCACCTGAAAGATTGCCTGCTGCTGCGTGGATCGGTAATTCTGCTTGGCTTCAGCAAGGCGCGCGTATGATTCTTCGAGCGCATAGCGTTGCTTCCGTGCGTAGTAGATGGGAATCTTTACATGCACTGTGGCCATGTAATAGTCCGGGAAATTCGACCCCGTGTGCTCCCATTGCAGATCCACGCCGAAGTCCGGCCGAAACTCTTTCAAACTCCGATTGATTCTAACCGCGCTGGCGTCCACCATCTTCTGTTCCGCCAGGACACGCGGCGAGGCGTTTGCGGTTCTCAGCAACTCCTCAAGCGGTAGCGAGAATGAGCTTGGTTGGATTTCACCGGGCGGTCGCAAGACAACCGTCGGCACTGCCAACAATGAGGCGATTTCCGCTTCGGCTCGCTGCCGCTTCTCGTCCAGCATTGCGAATTGTTGTTCGACAGCGGAGACCTCGAACTGCGCTTTCAGAACATCCTGTTGGAGCCCCTTGCCTACTGTGTATCGATTTCGAGTAATTTCCTCGAAGCGGCTGAGCAGGTCGCGGTCTTTGCGGGTCAACTCGATATCTTTCTGAACAGCAAGCCACTCGTACCAGGCAACCTTCAAGCGCGCGGTCACACCCAGAACCACCGACCGGTAGTTTTGCTGTTCGCTCTCCGCTTCACGTTTGGCTTGCTCCGAGGCAAGCCCGAGTTTTCCGGGAAAGGGAAGCTCCTGAGAGACACCAAACCCCTGGTAGGCGAAATCACTGCCGTTCAGGTGCGAGAACGGATGGCCGACGCCAAAACTCGTGTAACTCGCCGTCGGTTCCGGCAGCGTGCCTACCTGCGACGGTCGCTTCGTGGCGGCTTCGAAGCGCGACCGCGCCGCCTGAATCTCGGGGTTATTCTGCATCAGGCCATTCACCAAATCCTGCGGCCCGAACGTCTTCTCCTCTGCGTGCAAGCTCGCGAGAGCGAAGGCGAGAACGCAGAAGCCACTCCTGCGTGATTTCGCAGGCATAGGACCTCCTTAAAGTCTTAAAGTTGAAAAGGGAATGAGTTGCACGTGCCGGAAAGACACGTTGGCTGAAGGTTTAGATTAGAAGGGGAAGACTGAGACGGGGGTCGGGGGGCGAGCCGGGAGGCGGGTGGACCTCGACGAGAAGCGAGGTCACCAACGTGTGCGACGCTATGCTCGGGACATCTGCGATCATCACATCAAGAACGGGCGCCGAGTGGTCCGCCGTCTTGGACGCCAGAAGCTGGTTGCCGCCAGGGACAATGTTCTTACAGCATTCGTCGGGATTCGACGGAGAGCAATTGCCCTTCTTGCAGCAATCTGCGGCCTTCTGATCGAACTTTCCGCCGGCAAAGCAGTCGAAGGGCCGAACAAGCAGAAAGACTGCCAGGAAGGCGACGGCAATATGAACGCCTCGACGCATTACCCTTTAAAATAGCAGATCGTGTCCGGGACGGGGCAACTACGTTGGCCCGCCGCATTTGGGCGCGTCGAGTGTGGCAGCACTGAGGCGGGGCAGCCACGACGGCGGTGGGGTTCGCCGGGGAACAGGGCCGGCGCGAGGGCATCCTCGGGGAAAGGCCGAATTCAGCCTTGAGTTCGACGGGTTCGGTCATGGCATGTCTCGTAGCGGAAGGTTGGGCGGTTGCAATCAACGGTTCGCTGGGCCATGGAGACTTCTCGCGGACTGAGCAATCTCGTCGGTGTCATCGTCAAGCCCTAGATCGAGCATGAGGCCATTCGGTACAACGTCAGTGACCATGCTTGTGGTGGCCATGCCGGGATGTCCGGGTGGCGCAGGAACATTAATCGTGACTATAAGCATGTCTCTCTTGATTAGTTCTTCAAGCAAGGGCAAGGCGGCTGCCTGCAATTGTCATGCTCATGGACTACCTCGTAGCGGAAGATTGCGCAGTTGTAAACCGACATTCGGACTGAAAGGACCGGAAGATTGCGGCTCCCCGCCCTCCAGCTTCAGCGCGCGGCCCATCCACGGCTCCGGGCGGATCGCCTTCACCCAATCAGCAAAGGACGGGATGAAACCGAGATCTTCCCGGACATGCTGCTCGCCGATCCAGCGGACGGGGATCACCCGGCCAGTCGAGAGCGTGACGGTGTGTCCGAACAGTGTCTCCGCCATGAAAATCCCCTCTGCATGGTGGCGCAGCGCCCGGTGACGGAAATCGGCGAGGATCATCTTAGATGCATCGAACCAGTCATGGATAGGAATATAGTCCTCGACCGCGCCGCCCCATGTGCGGACGCTGGAGAGCGCGTGGTGGTACGGATGTGCCATGCTCGCCTCCTTTAGAAATCGTGGGTGGAGTTGGTGGTGTCGGTGAACCGCTCGTCGATATCGAGGTGGACGGTACGATTCGGAACATCGAACTCGAAGGTGCCATAGGCGCCATCGTTGTTTTCCCAGCCGTCGTGACACTGGGTGAGGTAGTCGTAGCAGAGGGTTTCAATCGCGTCCCGGAGGGTTTCTTCGGTAGTCCTGAGATCGCCTCCGTTGTGTGAGGCCTGGTGTAGGGTCAGGGCCGTGGATGGCAACTCAGCGGGCACTTCGCCGGCGTGCGCGGTTATTCCGTTGATCTGGCCGCTATCGCCCTCGCCGTCAAACTCGACCGTGACGCGGGTCAGACCGGCAGCGGCAAGCGCGTCGAAGACGATGGCCTTGTTCAGTTCGTTGGCCTTGGCGACCGCTTTGAGATACAGCTCGTATTGTTGGAGGAAGTCGTTCATTGGGTTGGTCCCTTTCAGGTTCGGAGGCCGCCACCATGGGGCCTCGACGGCGTGGGACCCAGCGGCGGGGAGCCCTCAAAGCGGAGGGGCGAGGGATCGCTCGTCAGAGGCGGGCCGATTCACGCGGCCCAGGAAGCAGGGCAGCGATCGGACCGCGTGGGGCATCACCCGCTTGCACGAAGCCGTACTGAGGAAAGCGGGGACACCGAGCCCGAGGGCGTAGCCCTTGCCCTGGAGCGTGAGGTCCGCCGCTAAAATCCGCCTGAAAATCAAGAGGCCCTGGGGGCGGTCGGACGGGGGATGGCGAATAAACCGACGGGGCACCTTACCAGCAGCGGACGAATGTTTGGGCAAGCAGCGCGGTCCGGTTGGGGCGGTTAGAATCGGGATAAGATTGTAAGTGCGTATCGGACAAGAGGTGCTGTCATGGTTGCAAGGCCGCATTGGGGCAAGGTCCATACGTCGGAGACACCTGAAACGGCCACGCCATCCGCACTCAAATGTCGCACGTGGCGCATTCTCCACCTCCAGATTCTGACAATCATCTGGATGATTGTGGAGGCCGGCGTTTCTCTCGGCACGGCTTGGCGTTCCCACAGTACCGCGCTGTTCGCTTTCGGCGGCGACAGTTTGATCGAGCTGCTTTCGGCGGCGGTCGTCCTTTGCCGGTTTCGATTTGACCTCAACGAAGCGCGGGCGGCGCGGATTGCGGGAGTCTTGCTCTTTATGCTGGCGGGACTCGTGGCGCTCAACTCCATGGTGAACTTTCTTGGATATCGCGAAGCGCAGCGAAGTCTGATAGGAATTGGAATCCTGTTGGCCGCTGCGATTGTCATGCCTTGGCTCGCGAGGCAAAAACGGCAGTTGGTCGCCATCACGTCGAGCGCGGCCTTGAAGGCGGATGCGGCTCAGTCCGCTTTGTGCGCCTACATGGCTTGGATTGCCCTGGCAGGATTACTCGTCAATGCGATATGCGGAATCACGTGGGCCGATCCCGTCGCCGCATTGGCTCTCATCCCCCTCATCCTGCGCGAGGGGTGGATCGCCGTTCGTTCATCCAAGTTAGGGTGCGATTGCTGCGCGTGAGACGGGCGGGCCGGTTTCCGGCAGTTCGGAAGAGCCGGGCTTGCCGAACGGGCGCCTTGGGGGGCGAGGGCGGTCGGCCTTATCGGAATTTCCCCTACCGCGAAGCGGCGTGCCCGCGCGGGCGTGGTTCGGGTGACCGCTCCGGTCGTCAGGGATGGTTTCCTAAAGACCCGGCAAATCAGCAACGCGCGTTACGCTACCAAGTGGATAACCTCCGAATGCGCCGTATTATATAATCGTTGCTACGTTCTGTGGAAACATCGTGAGTCTGAATGGCGAGCCGCACCCGTGGGCGCTCGTTGATTGAACATCGAGAACCGGAAACATATAAGGAAGGGAGTGAAAGCAATGCTACGCAAACGACAGTCGAAGGATGTCGAAGGAATGCAGATTTCACGCCGCCGATTCTTTGCGGTGTCTGGCGTCGGGGCCGTGCTGCTCGCTCGCCGGCCGCTTATCGCGGCCGAGGACGGTATCGTTCCGACGATGGTCAACGCAGCAGCCAAGGCCAAGATCGTCACCAAAACTCTTCGGCGCAACATCTCGGTTCTTGAAGGTTCCGGAGGCAATATCGCCGTCCTATCCGGGCGGGACGGCAAGCTTTTGGTTGATGCGGGATTTGCCGTCTCCCGGCCGGCGCTCTCACCTGCCCTAACGGCAATAAGCGCCGATCCGATAAAACAACTGATCAATACCCACTGGCACACGGACCACACGGACGGCAACGCATGGCTGCACGACGCTGGGGCTGCCATCACGGCGCACGAAAACACGCGGAAGCACCTTTCGGTCGCCACGCGTGTTGACGGCTGGAATTACACGTTTCCGGCCGCGCCCTCCGGCGCCATACCGGCCAAAGTGTTTAAGACGAAATCCGAAATGCGGTGGAACGACACCCGGCTCCTTCTGCGGTATTACGGGCCGGCTCATACCGACAGCGACATCTCGGTTAATTTCACCGACGCCGATGTCCTCCATGTGGGGGACACCTGGTGGAACGGCGTTTACCCCTTCATCGATTACTCCACTGGAGGCAGCATCGACGGATCTATCCGCGCGGCTGAAGCCAATCTTCGGGCGGTAACCAGCAAGACAATTGTCATTCCGGGCCACGGGCCTGTGGGCGGGAAGTCCGAGATGACCGAGTTTCGCGACATGCTTGTGGCGATCCGGGAGAAGGTGGCGGCGCTGAAGAAACAAGGCAGGTCTTTGGATGCGGCGATCGCCGCCAAGCCGACTGCCGCATACGACGCGAAATGGGGACAGTTTCTGATCACTCCAGCCATGTTCACGGGGCTGGTTTACCAGGGCGTTTAATGAGTCGCTTACTCAGATCACAGAGAGGAAACCATGCCGAGATTCACAACCAGATCACTTATAAGAAGGGAGCTTACCTATGCCAACGATTACGGTAGAGGACGGAACGCAGATTTACTACAAGGACTGGGGCGCGGGACAGCCGATCGTTTTTTCTCACGGTTGGCCACTATCGGCCGATGATTGGGACGCGCAGTTGCTTTTCTTCCTGCATCGCGGCTATCGCGTGATCGCCCATGACCGCCGTGGCCATGGTCGCTCCACCCAGACCGCCGAGGGTCACGATATGGACCATTACGCCGACGACCTGGCGGCTCTTACGGCGCATCTCGACCTGAAAAACGCCATCCATGTCGGCCATTCTACCGGCGGTGGCGAGGTGACCCGCTATCTGGGTCGGCATGGCCAAAGCCGGGTGAGCAAGGCAGCGCTGATCAGCGCGGTGCCGCCGCTCATGCTGAAGACGGCGGCCAATCCGCTCGGCCTTCCCAAGGAAGTGTTTGATGGCCTGCAGGCGCAACTCGCCGCCAGTCGTTCGCAATTCTATCGCGACCTGCCAGTCGGGCCTTTCTATGGCTACAACCGGCCGGGCGCGAAGCCCTCAGAGGCCGTCATTCAAAATTGGTGGCGCCAGGGCATGATGGGGGGTGCCAAGGCGCATTATGACGGCATTGTGGCCTTTTCCCAGACCGATTTCACAGAAGACCTCAAGAAGATCACCGTTCCGGTGTTGGTCATGCACAGCGAGGATGACCAGATCGTGCCCTATGTCGCCTCTGGGCCGCTGTCCGCAAGGCTGCTGAAGAACGGAAACCTGAAAACCTACGCGGACTTCCCGCACGGCATGCCCACAACACACGCCGACGTGATCAACGCCGACCTTCTTTCGTTCTTCGAAGGGGCCGCAAGCGGCACATCGGCCTAATTGCAAGTCTGAGTCTTAGTGAACAACGCCGGCTACGGCCTGATGGGCGCGGTCGAAGAGAGCAGCGCGACTGAAGTGGAACGTCTTTACCGTACGAATGTATTCGGTCTTCTGAACGTGACACGCGCCGTGCTTCCCGGCATGCGGAAACGGCGGGCGGGACTCATCATCAATTTCTCGTCCCTTGGCGGATATAGCTCCAGTCCGGGATTTGGAGTGTATTGCTCAATCAAATTTGCGGTCGAGGGTATTACCGAGGCCCTCCATGGCGAATTGGCGCCTCTGGGTATTCACGCCACCGTGGTCGAGCCGGGATACTTTCGAACCGACTTCCTCGACACGAGTTCGCTGGCGGATACCGGCGCGCGAATCCCCGACTATGCGGCTACTGTGGGCAAAGTCCGGGAATCGGCCGCCGCTCATAACCACCTGCAGCCTGGCGATCCAGCAAAACTGGGAAAGGCGATTGTGCAACTGGCGAACGCGGCCGATCCACCGCTGCGCTTGCCGCTCGGCACGGACACGCTCCGGCGGATCAATGAAAAAAATGCGTTCGTCCAGGCGGAAACCGAAAAATGGCGTGTTTTGTCCGCGTCTACGGACTACTGAAAACGTGACCAGGGCCAGGCGGACTGCTTCTCATGAAAGCCGTCGGTCGCCGCGGCCCCTCCCTTGAGATAATCGGGTCATGCCATGCGTTCGGATCGTACTCCGCCAGGGAAGAGCCCGGAATACAGTCGCCGGATCGGAAACCTGGTTTGCCGGGCAATGCGGGTGCCGATGCACCGATGGAAAGGCAGATTCATGAAACTGTTGGGCAAGATGGTGGTTGCGGGAGTCGTTGTTTTCGCGTTGCTGCAGGCCGTGCGACCCGCCATTCCGGCCAAGCAGGCGGTAGCCGAGGTACAAGCTCCTTCTGACGTGAAAAACATCCTGGACAAAGACTGCTACAGTTGCCACTCGGATGAGCGGCGCCTTTCATGGTTCGATCAGATCGTGCCCGCATATTGGCTGGTGCGGCATGACATTCTCACCGCGCGGGAGCACCTTAATTTTTCGACCCTGGGTTCGAAGCCTGCGGCTGCGCAGAAAGCGGCTCTCTACGAGGCTGTGAACATGATCCAGCTCGGCGCCATGCCGCTGCCTAGCTTCCTGAAGTTGCATCCCGATGCGCAGGTGAAGGCGGAGGAGTTGGTGAGCCTGAAGGCCTATCTCGCGCCTTGGACCTCCGTGCCGAACCAGCAGCATGGCGCGCCTTCGGGCAGCGATTCCATGCAGATTCCCGCGCCTGTTCCTCTCTCGACGGTTCAGCCGGAATTCGACGGGTTTCCGTTCGATCCGAACTTCGAAAGCTGGAAACTACTCAGCACCACCGATCGCGGCGACAACAATACGTTCCGGTTTATTCTCGGCAACGACATTGCGGTCAAGGCCGCCCAGTCAGGAGCCATCTCGCCTTGGCCGGATGGCACCCGTTTCGCGAAAGTGGCATGGCAGCAGGAAGCTAACCCCGATGGTTTGGTGCGCCCTGGGAAATTCGTGCAGGTCGAGCTGATGGTGAAAGATGCCACGCGCTACAAATACACGGAAGGCTGGGGTTGGGGCCGCTGGCGCAGTCTGGATTTGAAGCCCTATGGCAACGGCTTCGCCTTTGTAAACGAATGCACGGGCTGTCACCAACCCATGCGCGCGAATGACTATGTTTACACGCTGCCAATCACAAAAGCCCACAGCGCCCGGGAAGGGGCGGTAAACAACAAAGCCGCGGAACTGCCGAACCTGCCATATCAGCCGCTCGGTTGGGGACCAATAATGATGTACGTGGAACCAAAGACGCACACGACGGCCACGCTTTATGGCAACGACGCAGCGGTGCGTGCGGTCACTACCGCTCCCAGGGGCGAGGGGAAGGCGCCGGCATATCCCACCGGAGCGGTGTTGGCACTGGTTACCTGGACCCAGCGCGATGATCCTCATTGGTTCGGAGGCCGTATACCCGACGCGCCGGAGTCCGTTGAATTTGTGCAGATCGCGACGGCGGGACAGAGAAACCAGTATAGACGCTTCGCGGGACAGAACCTTGGTGAAGAACGCCCAACGGAAAGTGCGGCCGAGTTGCGTACGTCTTTCGTGCTAGGTCTCAGTCCCGCGCGGTTACCTGAATGAGTTTAGATCATGATTGAGAATCCACAGATCCCTCTTACCTCCATCCATCGCGTCGAAGCCGACGGAGTCAGTGTCTTTTATCGCCAGTCCGGACCCGCGGACGCCCCTGTTGTGCTGTTGTTGCACGGGTTCCCGACATCTTCGTTTCAGTACCGGGAACTGATTCCGCGCCTCGCCGACAGATACCGCGTCATCGCACCCGATCTTCCCGGCTTCGGGTTCACGGTCGTTCCGGAAGAGCGCCGGTATCAGTACACTTTCGATTCGCTCGCAAAGACGATGCTGGCGTTTACCGATGCGCTGAATCTTTCAAAATACGCCATGTACATTTTCGATTACGGGGCGCCCACTGGTTTGCGCCTGGCGATGGAGCGTCCCGAGCGAGTGACGGCCATCGTATCGCAAAATGGCAACGCGTACGAAGAGGGCCTCGGCGACGCCTGGCGGCCGATCCAACGTTATTGGCGTGAACCCACCGTGGAGCATCGGAATGCCATCCGCGCTGCTCTGAACCTCGAAGGGCTGCGCCACGAATACTCGGTCGGAATCCCCGACCCGGCTCTCATCAAACCTGAGGGCTACACCCTGGACGCTGCCTTGTTGGCGCGTCCCAGGAACGTCGATATTCAGCTCGATCTTTTCCTCGATTATGCCAACAACGTGAAGTTATACCCGAAGTTTCAGGAGTACTTTCGATCAGCGCAGCCTCCCCTCCTGGCCGTGTGGGGCAAATTGGATCCATATTTCATTCCTCCTGGCGCCGAGGCATTCCTGCGAGACAACCCTAACGCGACGGTTCAATTCCTGGAGACGGGGCATTTTGCGCTCGAAACGCACCTCGCGGAGGTCGCCACCGCGATGCGGGAATTTCTGCGGAAGGCGCTCAAGGAAGCTGCGTAATGAGATCGACAATGGAAACGCAACCGTACGAAATCGTAATTGTGGGTACGGGCGAAGGGTCGAAATTTCTGGCCTGGACGCTTGGCAAGCAGGGAAAGCGGGTTGCCGTGATCGAACGGAAATATATTGGCGGCTCATGCCCCAATATCGCCTGTCTGCCCAGCAAGAACGTCATCCACAGCGCGAAGGTAGCGTCTTATTTCCAAAGAAGCGAAGAGTTCGGAATCGCCAAAGAAGGTTTCCGCATCGACATGTCCGCCGTGCGCGATCGCAAGCGCAAGATGGTCGCGGATCTCGTCGCCATTCACGTCGCCAACTTCAAGGCCAGCGGCGCGGAATTGATTATGGGCTCGGCAAAATTCACTGGATCCAAGACGCTGGAGGTATCCCTGAACGAAGGCGGCAGACGCGTTGTTCGAGGTGAGAAAATCGTGATCGGCACCGGCACTCGCGCCACCATCGCGGACATTCCTGGCCTCCGGGAGTCGAATCCCTTAACTCACACTGAAGCGCTCGAACTCGGCTACCTGCCGCGGCATCTCATCGTCCTCGGGGGCGGCTTTATCGGTTTGGAACTCGCGCAGGCGATGCGCCGCTTCGGCAGCTCCGTGACGATTGTGGATCGCAACGAGCGGCTGGCAAGTCGAGAAGACGACGATGTTTCCGCGTGTTTGAAGCAGCTCTGCGACGATGAAGGCATCGAGCTTGTGATGCATGCCAAGGTCTCGCTGGTGGAGGGAGTGTCCGGACAATCTGTCAAGCTTCATGTCGGGCAGGGTGATTCGAATCGCGTCATCGAAGGCACGGATCTTCTGGTCGCCGCGGGCCGCACTCCGAATACGGACGGCATTGGCTTGGATCTCGCCGGGGTCGAACTTACAGAGCAGGGATACATAAAGGTAAACGAGCGCCTGGAAACTACGGCAGCGGATGTCTGGGCTGTTGGCGAATGCGCGGGCAGCCCCCAGTTCACCCACATTGCCTTCGACGACTTCCGCGTCATTCGAGACAATCTTGCCGGCGGTAATCGCGTGACTACGGGGCGGCAGGTTCCGTTCTGCTTGTTCACCGACCCTGAACTGGCTCGAATCGGGTTAAACGAAACCGAAGCTAAGGCGATTGGAACGCCTTATCGACTGGCCAAAATTCCGATGGCCGCCGACCTGCGAACGCGTACGCTTTCTGAAACACGTGGATTCATGAAAGCCTTGATCGATACCACGAGCGATCGGATTCTAGGTTTCACAGTCTTCGGGGTGGGTGGCGGAGAGATCATGGGTGCTGTTCAGATTGCAATGATTGCCGGTCTTCCCTATACCGCTTTGCGTGAGGCCGTTCTTACGCATCCCACGCTCGTCGAAGGATTAGTCGTACTGTTCTCATCGGTACCGCCAAAATGAAGAAAGTCGCCGAACAAATCAGCGGATATACTTATGGAGCCGCCGACGCTTCCCCCGTCTCCTTACAGGATTTGGAAAATCTCAAGATCAGCGTGGGGTGGACAGAGGAAAACGAACGCTATCGCCACATGGCGGGCGAGGTGCTCTCGGATCAGACGAAGCCGCTGGTGGATCACTGGCGTCGCGAAATCATCGCCAGTATTCCGAACCTCATTCGCCACAGCCGCACCCCGAACGGTGAGCCGCTTCCCAAATACCAGACGAAAAGCGGCCTGCGCTTCGAGCAGTGGGTTCTGGATACCTGCTTTCGTCCCTATGATCAGGATTGGCTCAATTACCAGCACGAAATCGCCTTGCGGCACACCAGCCGGAAAAAGAATACAACCGACGGCGTCGACTCGACTCCGTATGTTCCCTTGCGCGATATCATCGCGTTTATTGCGGCGATGAACGAGACCATCAAGCCGTATCTTTCCGCCAAGGGACACCCGATGGACGATGTGGAAAAAATGCATCGAGCCTGGACTAAGTCTCTCCAATTGCAGGTTGCCCTTTGGGCCCAAGCTTACGCGAACGGGGAATGGTAAAGATGCAGGCGCTCATACTCAACCGGTACAAGGGCCCACTCGAGCTTTCGGAGGTGCCTCGTCCAAAACCATCCGCGGGCGAGGCGCTTGTGCGTATCGCGGCCAGCGGCCTGAATCCGCTGGACGCGAAAATCCGATCGGGAGAGGCGGCGCACGCGAAGCATCCTGTTCCGCTTGTGTTGGGAATTGACCTGGCCGGTGTGATTGAAGAGATCGGACCGGGAGTCACAGCCTTCCAGGTGTCCGACGAAGTGTACGGAATGACGGGCGGCGTCGGCGGAATTCAAGGCTCGCTGGCGCAGTACGCGGCGGTCGACGCCGACCTGCTGGCTTTGAAGCCTTCGAATATTACAATGCGGGAAGCCGCCGCGCTACCGCTCGCCTTCATCACGTCGTATTCGGGAATCGTGGATCGTGCACATCTCAGGGCGGGCCAGACGGTGCTGGTCCACGGCGGAGCCGGCGGGGTGGGTCATGTTTCTGTGCAACTGGCGCGCGCGCTCGGGGGCGTGGTTTGGGCGACGGCCAGTGAGCGCGATCGGGAAGTCGTCTCCCGCTTGGGTGCGACGCCCATAGACTACCGCAAGCAAATGGTCGAGCAGTATGTGGAATCCTGCACCCACGGCGAGGGGTTCGACCTGGTCGTCGACACCGTCGGCGGCGCGACGCTGGATGCCTCCTTCGCGGCGGTGAAACACTTCGGCCATGTGGTCAGTGCGCTGGGATGGGGCACCCATGCGCTCGCGCCACTGTCTTTTCGTGAAGCGACGTACTCGGGGGTATTTACGCTGTACCCGCTGCTCACCGGAAAGAACCGCTCGCATC
>Ga0302325_10005603_pt1 | contig 28506 bp, 40 predicted proteins | sample Palsa_T0_2_FD_201948 | JGI IMG/M metagenome (GOLD analysis project Ga0302325, IMG submission 201948) | Peat permafrost microbial communities from Stordalen Mire near Abisko, Sweden - Palsa_T0_2 | ecosystem: Environmental > Terrestrial > Soil > Palsa > Peat permafrost | place: Sweden: Abisko...
CCGAGTCCGTCGTGCTCGCGTTTGCTCCATGCTGAGCTTTTCGTATGCGGTCGTACCGGTCTTTGTCGCGATCGCGACTCCCGCTGCGATCACGCTTCCGACGTTTTCCTACGCGCTCGTACTCTCTCTCGTGTTGATGGCCTTGTTTCTAACCTGGTACGGGATCGATTTCTTGAGCGGACGCATGACTGGAACCAATGGCGCCTGAGAGCGAGCCGCTTATTGCGGTCGACCCGCAGATCGAGACGCCGCCGTATCAACAGATCTTCGAGCAGATTCGCGCCGCAATCGAGCGCGCTACGCTTGCGCCCGATGCACCGCTTCCCACCGTGCGCCAGCTGGCGGGCGATCTCGGCGTCGCACCCAACACGGTTGCCCGCGCCTATGCGGATCTCCAGGATGCCGGGTGGCTGATCAGCGAGGGCCGCCGCGGGACGCGCGTCGCGAGCAAGACGCCTGCAGCCGACCGTCGCGCGCGATCGAATGCCCTGGCCGATGCAGCGATGCGCTTCGTGGATTCCCTGCGCCACCGCGGCTATAGCCAGACCGAGATCGCTGCCGAGCTGCGCAAGGCCCTCGATTCCTAGCCCTTGCGCTTGACAGGTCCCGCCGGGATGTGATTGCATAGCCGCAACGTGACTGTAACCAGCTTTAGCTTTGCGTATTGGTATTACTACTTTGGCCTCCAAGGCCCAAGGGGATTCGCGCACGCATAAGGCTGGCCGGCAAGAAGCCGCAGAACAGGCGTAAAATGCACGAACGAGTCCCCGCCGAAGTGGGGACTCGTTCTTTTTCTATCAGGGGCATGAGGCAATGACAGCGGTCTACCAAGGAGTCGATGGAGCCTACTCGCAGCTGGTGCTCGGGCACTTTCTGCGCGAACACGGCATTGAGATGCCGACCGTGGGTCTACCCAGCTTTCGCGAGATGGCGACGGCCGTGGCCGGGGCGCGCGCCGCGATCGGCGTCATCCCCATCGAAAACGCGATCGTCGGCACGGTGCGTGAAGGCTACGACCTGCTTGCCGAGTTCGATCTGGCGCCGGTGGCCGAGATCCAGTGGCGCACCGATCACCGTCTGCTCGGCGTGCGCGGCGCGGAATTGCGCGACGTGCGCGAGGTGCTCGCGCACCCGCTGGTCCTCGCCGAATGCGGCGCCTTTCTCGCCGGGCTCGATCATGCGCGGGCGATTCCGTGTGAAGACACCGGCGTCGCGGCTCGCGAAGTCGCGCGCGGAGGCAATCCCGCGATCGCTGCCCTCGCCTCGCCCGCAGCCGCCTCGATCTACGACCTCATTGAGCTCGCGACCCATTGCAGCGATGACCCGCGCACGTACTCGCGCTTCCTGATCGTTCGGCCACGCCACGGCACGACGTCCAATCCGGTGCTCGCGCTGGCGAAGAGTTCGCGGCGCAAGACCTCGCTGATTTTCTCCGTCGAAGAGCGCACCGGGTCACTCGCCGGCGCACTTTCCATCCTCGCGAACCACAGTATCAATGGCGACAAACTCGAGTCGAAGCCGCATCTGGGCCACGGCACGGAGCGGGTCTTTTACGTGGACTTCGACGGCGACATCGAGGACGCAAATGTTGCGGACGCACTTGCGGCGCTAAAGAAGGCGTGCAGAACGCTCACGGTGCTGGGAAGCTATGACGCGCACGTCGGCGAGCCGATCGGACGCAACGACGATCCGCCCAAGGCACTGGTGGAACTGGTGCGCGAGATCGTTACGCCGCCTGCGCCGATCAGCGATTCGCCGTTCCCGCGCGTTTCACGCGCAGCCAATCCGCCCGGGACGACGCTGCAAATCGGCGGCGTACGTGTCGGCGATGGCGAGTTCACCATCGTCGCAGGTCCGTGCTCAGTCGAATCGCGCGAGCAGATTCTCGATACGGCGCGCGCGGTTGCGGCACACGGTGCGGTCATGCTGCGCGGCGGCGCGTTCAAGCCGCGCACCAGCCCGTACGCGTTTCAGGGCCTCGGCTGGGAAGGCGTCTCGCTGCTGGCTGAAGCCGGCCGCGCCAGCGGTCTGCCGACGGTTAGCGAAGTGATGACGATCGATCAAGTCGAGCGTATGGCGGCGCAGATCGACGTGTTGCAAATCGGTGCGCGCAACATGCAAAACTTCGATTTGCTCAAAGCGGTTGGCCGCTGCGGACGTCCAGTTCTGCTCAAGCGCGGACTCGCCGCCACCGTCGACGAGCTCCTTGCCGCGGCGGAGTACATTCTTTCCGAAGGCAATCCGAACGTGATCCTGTGCGAACGCGGCATCCGTACCTACGAGACGGCGACGCGCAACACGCTGGATCTTTCGGCCGTGCCGGTGCTGCGTGAGCGTTCGCACCTGCCGGTCTGGGTCGATCCAAGTCACGGCGTTGGTGTGCGGCGCTGGGTGCGCCCGCTTTGCCGCGCGGCCAAAGCAGTCGGCGCGCACGGACTCCTGATCGAGGTGCATCCCAATCCCCCCGAAGCCAAGAGCGATAAGGAGCAGGCGCTCACGTTCGATGATTTCGGAGCGATCGTCGACGATCTGAACAAAATCGATATCTGGTCGGGGGCCCCAGCTACGCTGGGGGGCGCGCAGGCGGAAGCCGGAGCGCCGGTTACACCTCGATGAGCGAAGCTCATTCGAGCGACCCCGAGTGGCGCGGCAAGGTTCGCGGTATTCGCGGCGCGATCACGGTCGAACGCGATGAAGGCGCGGCGATCGTCGAAGCGACCAAACGGCTCTTGACCGCGATGATCGATCGCAACGAGGTCGAGATCGACGATATTGCCTCGGTGCTTTTTAGCTTGACGCCGGATCTGCGCGCGGTCTTCCCCGCACTCGGCGCGCGTGAGATGGGCTGGACCAACGTGCCGATGCTGCACTTCTGCGAGATTGACGTACCCGGTTCGCTGGAGCGCGTTATCCGCGTGCTGATGCACGTGAACACGACGCGGGCGATCGATGCGATCGAACACGTTTATCTCGATGGGGCGGTGGTCTTGCGCCCCGACCTCGCGCGCACGACGCCGACGTAAGCGCGGTGCCACGTCTTGGCGTCATCGGAACGGGGCTGATCGGTGCGTCGATCGGTCTTGCGGCGCGTGCGCGTGGGTGGGAAGTGCTCGGGTGCGATCGCGATCCGGCGGCGGCAAGCGGTGCGCTGCGCGTCGGAGCGATAGGGCGCATTGCCGAGCGTGACGAGATCTACGCTTCCAGCGACGTCGTCGCGATTGCCGCACACGTGAGCGGGACACTCGAGGAAGTTGCCTCACTGCGGCGCCGCGCGCTGCGTGACGATCAACTGATCATCGACGTTGCTTCGGTGAAAGTGCCGATCGCGAGGGCAGCCGATGGAATTGCCACGTTCGTGCCGACCCACCCGATGGCCGGCGGCGAACGGCGCGGACCTGATGCGGCACGCAAGGACCTTTTCGAGGGTCGGGTCTGGTGCTACGTGCCGACCTCGGATGAACTACGCAGCGCGCAGGCCGCGGCGTTCGCGGGGGCGCTCGGCGCAAACCCGATCGCGGTGGATGCGCAAGAGCACGATGCCATCGTGGCACTAACCTCGCATCTGCCGCAGCTTGTCGCCTTCGCGTTCGCGCAGCGGGTGAGCGAACGCGCGCAAACCGATCCCGCGCTGGTGGATGCGCTGTGCGGACCGGCGGGGCGCGAATTGCTTCGCCTGGGCAACTCATCCCCGCAGATGTGGGATGAAATCTTCAGTGCGAACCGCGAGGCCCTGCAACAAGAACTGACCCGGCTTCGAAAGGCCTTGGATGATCGTCGGCTTTCAGGGTGAGCCGGGTGCCTTCAGCGAGGAGGCAGCTGGGGCGCTCTTCGGCGCGATCGACGCGCGCGGATACCCAACCTTCGATGCGCTGGTCGAGGCTGTCGACGCGGGCGAGATTCCGTACGGCCTCTTGCCTTGCGAGAACAGTATCCACGGTCCGGTCACGCGCGCGTACGATCTGCTCTACCTTCATCCGCGCGTTCGCATCGTCGATGAAGCGGTGCACCGCATCGTCCAGGCGCTGATCGGAATCGAAGGCGCACGTTTAGCGGATATCCGGCGCGTTGAGTCGCACCCGGTCGCCCTAGAACAGTGCCGGCGCTTTCTTGCCTCGCTTCCCGGCATCGAGGTTGTCGCGGTCGCCGACACTGCGGGAGCCGTGCGCGACATCGCTGCTCGTAGCGACCGTTCGCGAGCCGCAATCGGTCCGGCGGCAAGTGCGCAGCGTTACGGAGCCTGCGTGCTGGCCGACGCGATTCAAGACGAGCCCGAGAATTACACTCGCTTCTTTGCCATCGCGCCGGGCGGCGTCGCTCGGAGGAAACTTGGGCGCGCGGTGCTTGCCTTCGTCCTGCCGCACCAGCCGGGCAGCCTGCATACCGCTCTCGGCGTCTTCGCTGAGCGCGGCTTGAACCTGCGAGCGCTGGTCGCTCGCCCGTTGCCTGGCCGGCCTTTCGAGTACATCTTTTATGCCGAAGTCGAATGCGCCAGCGTCGACCTAGCAGACGGGGCCGCCGCTGCGGTCAGCGGGGAAGTCCGCTTGCTCGGTTGGTATTAGGGAGCGAGCAGCTAAACCCAACATTGACGGCCTCTGCCGCCCCTGATATACTGCCGTAGTTCAGGCCCACCGGCAGGTGCGGCCCACTTTGTGTGTGTTGCTAGGGAGACGCTGTTGCCCACGATTAACCAGCTCGTCCGTAAGGGCCGGGTGAAGACGGAAAAGAAGGTCAAGACCCGCGCGTTCCGCGTGATTCTCACCGGACCCAAGCCGGGGCATCCGGATCTTCCGACGCGCCAGTTCGAAGTCACGGGTAATCCTCAGCGCCGCGGCGTCTGCACTCAAGTGAAGACCGTGACTCCCAAGAAGCCGAACTCGGCGCTGCGCAAAGTTGCGCGTGTGCGCCTGACCAACGGCGAGGAAGTCACGGCGTACATCCCCGGTATCGGCCACAATCTGCAGGAGCACTCCGTAGTGCTCGTGCGCGGCGGCCGTGTGAAAGATCTTCCGGGCGTGCGCTACCACATCATTCGCGGCACGCTCGACACGGCCGGCACCGCCAACCGTAAGCAAGGCCGCTCGAAATACGGCGCTAAGCGCAGCGTGAAGAAGTAAGGATATCGATGCCACGTAAAGGACCGGCTCCCAAGCGGCAGATTCTGCCCGACCCGAAGTTCAACTCGAAGATTCTCGCGCGCTTCATCAACAAGGTGATGCTCAGCGGGAAGAAGTCGACCGCCGAACAGGTCACCTACGGCGCGCTCAACATCATTGCCGAGAAGACGGGTCGCGATCCGTACGAGATCTTCCAGCAGGCGCTCTCGAATGCGATGCCGCTGGTCGAAGTGCGTCCGCGCCGCGTTGGCGGTGCAACCTACCAGGTGCCGATGGAGGTTAGACCTGATCGGCGCCAGGCGATGGCCATGCGCTGGCTGATCGGCTTTGCGCGCGCACGCGGCGGCCGCTCGTTTGAGGAAAAACTCGCGGGCGAACTGCTCGACGCTTCGAACAACACCGGCGCGACGATCAAGAAGCGCGAAGACACGCACAAGATGGCCGAGGCCAACAAAGCCTTCGCCCACTATCGTTGGTAATTTACCAGAACATTTAGAGAAGTGGCAACCAAAGAATCTCCGCTTAAAGAGACAACCAGAGAGTATCTGCTCGAGCGGACTCGCAACATTGGTATCGCAGCACACATCGATGCGGGCAAGACGACCTGCACCGAGCGTATTCTGTTTTACACGGGACGGGTGCACAAGATCGGTGAGGTGCATGACGGCGCTGCAACCATGGACTGGATGGTCCAGGAGCAAGAGCGCGGCATCACGATCACGTCGGCGGCGACCGCCTGCACCTGGCGCGAGAACCGGATCAACATCATCGATACGCCTGGGCACGTGGACTTCACGGTCGAGGTCGAACGCTCGCTGCGCGTGCTCGACGGCCTCGTCGCGCTCTTCGACTCGGTTGCGGCCGTTCAGCCCCAGTCCGAGACGGTCTGGCGCCAGGCCAACAAGTACAAAGTGCCGCGGATCATCTTCGTTAACAAGATGGACCGCATGGGTGCCGACTTCTTCAATGTAGTCGCGAAGATTCGCGAGCGCTTGGGTGCGCGCGCGGTGCCGGTCCAAGTGCCGATCGGCGCGGAAGACCACTTCCTCGGCGTCGTCGACCTCTTCACCATGCACAAGGTCATCTACACCGACGATCTCGGCAACACGATGGGCGACGAGCCGCTGACCGATGCCGACGTCGAGCTGAAGGCGACCGCCCAGAAGTGGCGTCAAGAACTGGTCGAGGCGATTGCCGAGCAAGACGACCAGCTGCTCGAGATGTTCTTCGAGGGTAAAGAGCTGCCGGTCGACCGCATGAAGACGGCGTTGCGCAAAGCGACGATCGCCGGCTCGGTGCTGCCGATGCTCTGCGGCTCGGCATTCAAGAACAAGGGCGTGCAGCCGCTGCTCGATGCGGTCGTGGACTACTTGCCCTCGCCGCTGGAAGCGAAAGCCATCGTCGGCAAGGATAAGAACGGCGACGAAATCACGCGCAAGCCCGACGACAACGAGCCGTTTGCGGCGCTCGCGTTCAAGATCGCGACCGATCCGTACGGCAACTTGACGTACTTCCGCGTCTACTCGGGCACCCTTGAGAAGGGCTCGTACGTCTACAACGCGCGTTCGGGCCGCAAAGAGCGTATCGGCCGCATTCTGCGGATGCACGCGAATCATCGCGAGGACATCGATGCAATCGGCGCGGGCGACATCGCGGCTGCGGTCGGACTTTCCGACACGCGCACCGGCGACACGCTCTGCGATGAGAAGCATCCAATCTTGCTTGAGTCGATCACGTTCCCAGAACCCGTGATCTCGCAGGCGATTGAACCGAAGTCGAAGGCCGATCAGGATCAGCTTGGCAAAGGCCTCACCCGCCTTGCTCAAGAGGACCCGACGTTCCGCATGTGGACCGACGAAGAAACGCAGCAAACGATCATCGCCGGCATGGGCGAATTGCACCTCGAGATCATTCTCGATCGCTTGCGCCGCGAGTTCAAAGTCGAAGCAAACGTCGGCAAACCGCAGGTCGCGTACAAAGAAGCGATCACCAAGACCATTGAGAAGCAGGGCAAATTCGTCCGGCAGTCCGGTGGTAAGGGTCAATACGGCGACGTCTGGCTCCGGGTCGAACCGCTCGAGCCCGGAACGGGATTCCAGTTCGAGTGGAAGATCGTCGGCGGTGCGGTTCCCAAAGAATACGCGAAGGCCGTGCAGCAGGGCATCCAAGAATCGTCGCAGAGCGGCGTGCTCGCGGGATTCCCGGTGCTCGATTTCAAGGTGACGGCGTTCGACGGTTCGTACCATGACGTCGACTCCTCGGAAATGGCCTTCAAGATTGCCGCATCGATGGGCTGGAAAGAAGCCAATCGCGCGGCAGGGCCAATTCTGCTCGAACCGATCATGAAAGTCGAAGTGACGACGCCCAAAGACTACATGGGCGCGATCACCGGCGACCTCAACCGCCGGCGGGGCATGATCCAGGCGACGGAAGAAGCTCCGGGCGGTGCGCAGATCATCACTGCCAACGTCCCACTCTCGGAAATGTTCGGGTACGCCACCGACATGCGTTCAGCGACGCAGGGCCGCGCGACGTACACGATGGAGTTCTCTCACTACGAGAAGGCTCCGAAATCGGTCGAAGAGGAAATCATCGCCAAATCCGGCCGGAAGAAAGACCAATAAAACAACTCATCGACGGTATGAATAAGGAAGAATAATAGAATCATGGCTAAAGCGAAATTTGAGCGCAACAAGCCGCACGTGAACATCGGTACCACCGGTCACGTCGACCACGGTAAGACCACGTTGACGGCGGCGATCACGAATTGCCTCTCGACCGAGGGTCTTGCGGCTAAGCGCGGCGTCGATGAGATTGACAACGCGCCCGAAGAGAAAGAACGCGGTATTACGATCGCGATCTCGCACCAAGAGTACGAGACCAAGAAGCGTCATTACGCGCACGTTGACTGTCCCGGACACGCCGACTACATCAAGAACATGATCACCGGCGCGGCACAGATGGACGGCGCGATTCTGGTCGTCGCTGCGACCGACGGTCCGATGCCGCAAACGCGCGAGCACATTCTGCTCATGCGCCAAGTCGGCGTTCCGCGGATCGTCGTGTTCTTGAACAAGGTCGACCTGGTGGAAGACGAGGAACTGCTCGAGCTGGTCGAGATGGAAATTCGCGAACTGCTAAGCAAGTACGACTTTCCGGGCGACGACACACCGATCATCCGCGGTTCGGCTCTCAAGGCGCTCAACTCGAGCGGCAAGAAGGGCGACCCGGATGCGGATCCGATCTTCAAGCTGATGGATACGGTCGATGAGTACATCCCCGATCCGGTGCGCGAGATCGACAAGCCGTTCCTGATGCCGATCGAAGACGTGTTCACCATCACCGGCCGTGGCACGGTCGGCACGGGACGTGTCGAGCGTGGCCAAGTCAAGGTCGGTGAAGAAATCGAAATCGTCGGCTTGCAAGAGGACACGCGCAAGTCGGTCGTGACCGGCATCGAAATGTTCCGCAAGCTGCTCGACATCGGCATCGCGGGCGATAACATCGGCGTGCTGCTGCGCGGTATCGACCGCAACGATATCGAGCGCGGTCAGGTTCTTTCGAAGCCCGGCTCGATCAAGCCGCACAAGAAGTTCGAAGCCGAAGTCTACGTCCTCTCGAAGGAAGAGGGCGGACGTCATACGCCGTTCTTTGCGAACTACCGTCCGCAGTTCTACTTCCGCACGACCGACGTGACCGGGACCATCAAGCTGCCCGAGGGCGTCGAGATGGTCATGCCCGGCGACAACATCAAAATGGACGTCGAGCTGATCACCCCGATCGCGTGCGAACCCGGCCTGCGGTTTGCCATCCGCGAGGGTGGCCGGACAGTCGGCGCCGGCGTCGTCACCGCGGTATCGGAGTAGCTTTTCGCTCAGAGTGTCGTTGAGGGAGGGTTCGTGGTCGCTTTAGACCACCGCACCCTCCCTCGCCTAACTCCGAACGAAAATCGTCCTCCGATTAGAGTCTCGATTAGACAAATCCACGGCGGTCGTGGTAAAGTAGCCCCTGGTCCCCGGCCCCTTGAAAACTTGAGTTTAGGATAGAAATGTCAAAGCAGAAGATTCGTATTCGTCTCAAAGCGTACGATCACAAAGTTCTCGACCAGTCGGCCGAGCGTATCGTCGATACCGCCAAGCGCACCGGTGCGTTTGTGAGCGGTCCGGTACCGTTGCCGACCGAGATCAATCGCTTTTGCGTGCAGCGCTCGACGAACAACGACAAGAAGTCGCGCGAGCACTTCGAGATGCGCACCCACAAGCGCCTGATCGACATCCTCCAGGCATCGCCCAAGACGATGGATGCGCTCATGCATCTCGATCTCCCGGCCGGCGTGGACATCGAACTCAAAGCATAGCTTCATCTTTTCGCCCATCTTGGCGTCGTCTCGGCCCTCATGGTCGGTTAGACCACTTCGGGCCTCGGCTCCCAGAGATGGACGAAAATCCAAAGCTATGGCGAACTAGGCTCGAATGATGCTTCGAGCTTTTTTCTTTTTTGTCGTGATCGTCTTCACATCGTTGCCCGCCTCCGCCGGCAATTGGACCGTCGACGTCGCGAACGAAAGCGACGGATGGGTCTGGGTAACGGTGCGCGCTTCGGTGCCGAAGATCATCGGCACTCGAATTGAAAATATCGCGTGGTATTGCGTCGGGCCGCACAGCAACAGTCACCGCGCCGACTTCTCCGACCAACCCGAAGAGGCGCTCTTCGAGATGACCGCGCAGAAGAATTGCGCGCATCCGCTCGTCAACACCGAGGGTAAGAACGCGGATTCGAACGGCAATATCCGCGCTACCGTCATCAACAACCCGTGCGCGGTCGGTTACCCATGCGTGCGGTTCCGCCTAAAAGGGCCGCGCGGATAGCCGTACGCGAAAACGCTAAGGAGGCTCTATGGAACTCAAACCCACTTATTTCGGTACGATGCTCTCGCTCGCAACGGTGGCATTTGGCCTCATCGCGGCCGGCGCGTGGAACAAGTTCATCTCGGATTTCATCGCCTTGTTCCTCAAGCCAGGCAGCGGCGTGATCGCTGAGCTTATCTACGCGGTGATCGTCACAATCATTGCGATCTTAGTGGTGCAGCATCTCGGCAAGCTCGCGGAGAGAGGGAGCGAACCGAAGCCTTAGTGGACTCAACAAGGCGCTTCGGCAACCGCGCCGGCGACTACGCGCGCTACCGCCCAACCTATCCCGCGGAGGCAATCGATGCCGTGCTCGACGGATTCGCCGCACCGTGCGTCGCCGATCTGGGAGCGGGTACGGGAATTTCGTCAGTGCTGCTCGCCGATGCCGGTGCACAGGTCCTTGCAATCGAACCGAACAGCGCGATGCGTTCGTCGATTCCAGCGCGCCCGGAGATTGTCGCGATCGACGGAACGGCCGAGGCGACGACGCTTCCGGATAGCAGCGTGGACGTCGTCACCGCGTTTCAAGCGTACCACTGGTTCGATCCGGATCGCGTCCTGGGCGAAGCCGAACGCATAGGACGGCCGCGCGTGCGCTTTGCGGCGGTGTGGAACGAGCGTGACGAGTCCGATCCATTTGTGCTCGCCTACGGCGACATCATCCGGCGCTACATGCTGGATGATACCGAGAGCCGGCGCCGCAAGACCCGCGTCGACAGCGATCTTCGCGCGCACGGATGGGCGCAGGTACGCGTGCTCGATTTCCGGCACGGCAAGCCGGTCGATTGGGAAGAACTCATCGGCCGTACGCGGTCGGCCTCATACCTTCCCCGCGAGGGCCCGGCATACGAGTCGATGGCTGCGGAATTGCGCGCGCTCTACGACCGAGCCGGCGAATTCGGCGGCGCGCGATTCGTTTTGCTGACGAGCGTTCACCTCGCCGAACGGACAATGAGCTAGCCCGCGACGCCTCGAACCAGGCGCCATGCCAATCGAGCTTCGAGAATCGCGCGCCCGGACGTTCCACGGTACCAAACGCCGGATCTTCCACCTTCTCGAAGAGATGGGGACCTCGGGCGACCAAATTTGGCCGTTCGCATCCCAACCGTTCATGCGCTCCCCGGGTCCGCTCGTTCCGCAGCGCACGGAGGAGTGGCATCTAGGCATCCATGCGATGCTCGCCGAGGTTGTGCCGGAGGAGCGGATCGTGTGGCGGATCCTCAACGACGGCGTCGACGGGACGCACGGATTTTATCTTGGTGCCGATGGCAAGCAGACGGTCGTGGAATACCGCATCGAAGGCACGTTGACCGATACCGATGGACGGTTGCTGTGGCGTCGCCTCGAGGATTCGTTCGAACGTTCGATCGAAGCGCTTTTCGACAAAATCGCGCGTGTTTTGAAACGATAGAGGGTAATGGAACAGCGTCAGGTTGGTAAGAACGGCCCAAACGTCGGAGCTTTGGGCTTGGGCTGCATGGGGATGTCGGAATTCTATGGCGCGGGCGATGAGACCGAATCGATTCGCACGATTCACCGTGCACTCGAACTGGGCGTGACGATGCTCGACACCGCCGACATGTACGGCCCGCACACGAACGAGCAGCTCGTCGGTAAAGCGATCAAAGGCCGGCGCGAACAGGTCTTTCTCGCGACGAAATTTGGGATCGTGCGCGATCCAAGCGATCCGACGCGGCGCGGAATCAGCGGAAAAGCTGACTACGTGCGCTCGGCCTGCGAAGGTTCGCTGCAGCGCCTGGGCGTCGATCACATCGACCTCTACTACCAGCATCGCGTCGATACGTCGACGCCGATCGAAGAAACGGTCGGAGCGATGGCGGAGTTGGTGCGGGCCGGTAAGGTGCGGCACCTCGGACTCTCCGAGGCGGGCGCAGCCAACGTGCGTCGCGCCTACGCCGTGCATCCGATCGCCGCGTTGCAGAACGAATGGTCGCTCTGGTCGCGTGACTTGGAACAGAACGGCCAACTTTCCACGGCCCGTGAGCTTGGCATTTCGATCGTCGCATACTCACCGCTTGGGCGCGGCTTCCTAACCGGCGCGATCCAGAGTCCGGAGGATTTCGCTCCGGATGACTTCCGTCGCTCGAGTCCGCGCTTCATGGGTGAAAACTTCCAGAAGAACTTGGATCTGGTTCGTCACATCGAAAAACTCGCTCAGCAGAAGGGCTGCACCACCGGGCAGCTCGCGCTCGCGTGGCTCCTCGCGCGCGGTCCCGACGTGATTCCAATTCCAGGCACCAAACGTGTGAAATACCTCGAGGAAAATGTGGGAGCGGTTTACGTGATGCTCAGCGATACTGAATTGCGCGAGATTGAAGCGGTCTTCCCCGCCGGTGCTGCTAGCGGCCCGCGCTACGCCGACATGAGCTTTGTGAACCGATGACCACGGCGCACGCAAAGAAGATCGCCCCCCCGGATGCGGTCGATTTTCTCGGGCTTGACGCGCTGCTCTCCGGTGAAGAGCGGCTCGTCCGTGAAACCGTTCGGGCATTCGTGCGCGAGCGCGTGTTGCCGAACGTCGCGGATTGGTTCGAAGAGGGAATTCTCCCACAACAACTCGGGGCGGAATTGGGCAAGCTGGGTCTGCTCGGCATGCATCTCGAGGGATACGACTGTCCCGGCGCGAGCGCGGTCGCGTACGGCCTTGCGTGCATGGAACTCGAGGCCGGCGACTCCGGAATTCGCAGCTTTGCGTCGGTGCAAGGGTCGCTCGCGATGTTTGCGATTCATCATTGGGGCAGCGAGGAGCAAAAACACGAATGGCTGCCGCTTATGGCGCGCGGTCAAAAGATCGGTTGCTTCGGTCTTACCGAGCCCGACTTCGGAAGCAATCCGGCCGGCATGCGCACCTTCGCGCGCCGTGACGGCAGCGATTGGGTGTTGAACGGCACGAAGATGTGGATCACCAACGGATCGATCGCCGACGTCGCCATTGTGTGGGCCAATACTGATGACGGCATTCGCGGCTTCGTCGTGCCGACGGCGACTCCGGGGTTTTCGGCGCACAGCATTCATCGCAAGCTCTCGCTGCGAGCCAGCATCACCAGCGAACTCGTGCTACAAGACGTGCGGTTACCGGCGCAGGGGCAGTTGCCGTTAGCCAAGGGCCTTGCCGGCCCGCTCGCCTGTCTCAATGAGGCGCGCTTCGGGATCATCTGGGGTTCGATGGGCGCGGCTCGCACTTGCTACGAAACGGCGCTCGACTACGCGAAGACGCGCGTGCAGTTCGATCGGCCGATCGGCGGATTTCAGCTAACGCAAGAAAAGCTCGCGAACATGTTGCTCGAGCTCGGCAAGGGCTCGCTGCTCGCGCTGCATTTGGGACGGATGAAAGATGAAGGCCGCCTGCATTCCTCGCACGTGAGCTTTGGCAAGCTCAACAATGTGCGCGAGGCGCTAGCAATCGCGCGCGAGGCGCGCACGATTTTGGGCGGCAACGGCGTGACGCTCGAATATCCGGTGATCCGCCACATGAACAACCTCGAATCGGTGCTCACCTACGAAGGCACGAGCGAGGTGCACATGCTCATCATCGGCCAGCAGATCACCGGGCTCGCCGCGTTTACCTAAGCGCGCGCGCCTGCCGATCAAGTTCGGCAAAATCTTCGTCCGTCAATTCGAGCTTTGCTGCCGCCACGTTCTCGTCCAGATGATCGATGCGTGAGGTTCCCGGAATCGGGAGCATCACGGGTGAGCGCTTGAGCGTCCAGGCGAGCGCGACTTGAGAAGTCGTTGCGCCGAGACGCTTCGCGATGTCGGCGAGCACTGAGCCGGGCGCCGCCAAATCTCCCGCCGCAAGCGGGAACCACGGAATGAAACCGATTCCGTGCGCTTCACAGTAGTTGAGCACGTTTTCGCTCTTTCGATCGACCAGGTTGTACTGGTTTTGCACGCTGACCACTGGAAAGAACTGCTGCGCCTCCTCGATGTCGGCGACGCTCACTTCAGAAAGGCCAACGTGGCGGATGTAGCCCTCACGTTGCATTGCAGCGATGGCTTCGAACTGTTCTTCGCGCGGTGTCTGCGGGTCGATGCGGTGCAATTGCCAGAGATCGATGCGTTCGATGCCCAGACGGCGCAGACTCATCTGCACGCACTGCTGCAAATAGGGTCCGCGGCCGACCGGATACCACTCGCCCGGACCTTGGCGGGTCAAGCCGCCCTTGGTTGCGATAACGGTGTCCCGATAGGGATGCAGCGCCTCGCGGATGAGATTCTCGCTGACCTCGGGTCCGTAGCTGTCAGCCGTGTCGATGAAATTGACGCCGAGTTCAACGGCGCGACGGAGTGTCGCGAGGGCGGCCTTACGGTCCGCAGGATCGCCCCACACACCTTTGCCGGTAATGCGCATCGCGCCGAAGCCGAGCCGATTGACGACCATGTTGCCGCCGAGTGTGAATTGTCCCGACGGGGCGGCCGAAATTTGTGTAGCCATGCGGCTTTCAACCGGGGAGCATCGCACCCGGTTGCGCGTGCTCGGGAGTCAGTAACTCCATTCCGCGACGTTCCAGAACGGCGTGTTGACGGCGCCGCGTTCGTTGCGCAGCCCGGCGGGGAACGTGTCGATGGAGACCGCCTGGAACATTGCGACGATGGGGAGTTCCGCAGCGAGCACGCGCTGGACTTCCCGATAGTATGGAATACGCTCGGCACGTTCGTAAGGGCGAACGGCCGCCTGCATGAGGCTATCCAATGCGGGATCGCAAAAGCGTGCCTTATTGAAACCGTGGGGCGGTATGCGGTGGCAAGAGAATTGATCGCGCACGTCAGGATCGAAGCCCGCGATGAATGGGAACAGTGCGACGTCGTAGTGACCGCCGTAGAGCGGCCCATCCGGCGCGACCAGCGCGCTCACCGCAAAGCGCCGAATCGAGACGCGGATACCGAGCGGTCGTTCTTGGGCTTGCATCAGCGTGGCCATTTCGAGCGCACTCGGCTTATCGGCGCGCACGATGATGTCGAGGGTGAGCGTGGCGGCGCCCTTATGACGCGTTCCGTCGGGACCCATGCGCCATCCGGCCGCATCGAGCAGGCGCGCAGCGGCGCGTATATCATGTGCGGGCATCGCGTAGGCCCGCGGATCGTACGCCCACTCGAACAGCCCGCGGCCCGGGTCTCGCGTGCGATTGCGCCCCAGCATCGTTTTGTTGACGATCGCCTGAAGATCGAGGGCTTGCGTGAAGGCGCGCCGCACCCGCGCATCGGCGAGCGCACTCCGTGTCGTGTTGAAGATGAGCGCACCGGTCCCATCGATCGGGACCTCTTCGGTGCGTTTGCCCGGCAGCGCGGAAAGCTGCGCGTACTGCGAATCGTCGGCATTAACGTAGCCGTCGGCTTCACCCGCGCGCAGCATTTGGTAGGCGGCGCCCGCGGAGGCCACCGGTAGAATCGTGATCCGTTCGATCTTCGCCTTGCCGCCGAAATAGTAGGGATTCGCGCGCAGCTCGAGCCGCTTGCCGCGCTGCCAGCGCTCGACGCGGTACGGTCCGCTCCCGATCGGCTCGGTATCGAGCGTCGTTCCCCGCATATGAGCATGGCCTTGCAGCAGCCGGCCGGGAAGGATTGGGACCGCGTTGCCGGGGCCGCAGAGATAGAGGACGATCGGAGCATACGGGGAGCGGAGGTAGACTTTGACGGTCAACTCGTCGGGAGTCGAAATTGCCGCAATGTCGTCGAACGCGACCCGCGAGGGCGCATCGGTTCCGGGGAAGGCCACGTGGCCGATCGTCTCGGCGACGTCGAACGCGGTCAAGGAAGTACCGTCCGAAAACCGGATGCCCGGTCGGAGGTGGTAGACGATCGTCAGTCCATCGCGGCTAACGCCCCCGTTGGCACGGGTCGGCACCGCAACCGCCGCGTCGGGTACCAGCTCTCCGCGGTCGTTGAACTTCACTAAATAGGAATAGACAAGAGCCGCCAGCTCTTGACCGCCGACGCCGCTGACAAAGATCGGATTCAGGCTGGGAAAATCCTGAGTCTGAACGATCCTGAGGTGGTCCCGGTTCCCACCCTCGGGCTGGACGCATCCGGCAACGAGAACAGAGACAATGAATAGGGCCGGCCGCACGAAGCGGCCGAAGGTTTGGAGCACAGAGGGTGCGTCCGTCCCAAGGGCGGCCAAACCCTCTTGACGCCGCCCCTAGGCCTTGGTATAGTGCCGAGGTTGTGGTCCAGCCGGTCCGCGCTCTCTTCGCGCGTGCCGGCAAAAGCAAATACAAGTACGCCTGGACCAGTGTACTTGCCACTGAGGGCGAGGATTCAAGTGAAAAATATCCTTGGCCGCAAGGTTGGGATGACGAGCGTGTTCACCGATGACGGACGTAACGTTCCAGTCACGGTGATCGAAGCCGGTCCCTGCACGGTCGTGGAACGCCGCACGAAAGAGTCGCATGGCTATGATGCCGTCGCGCTCGGCTTCGGCGCGGTTAAAAAGTCCCGCGTTACCCGTGCCCTTGCTGGACATTTCAAGAAACAGGGCGTCGAAGCTACGCGCTTCGTGCGCGAGTTTCGTACCGGCATCGACGGCGTTGAAGTCGGTCAAACCATCACGGTCGCAGGTTTTGAGCCGGGCGATCGCGTCGACGTCGTCGGCATCTCGAAAGGCCACGGTTTTGCGGGCGGCATCAAACGTCATAATTTTCGTGGCGGTGGCGCAAGCCACGGCTCGATGATTCATCGTCAGCCGGGGTCGAACGGCGACACGAACGCAGGCCGCACCGTCAAGGGCAGCCGGCGCCCGGGTCACTACGGCGTCGATCGCACAACGATGCAGAATCTCGAAGTGGTCCGCGCGGACGTCGAGCGCAACTTGTTGCTCGTGCGCGGTCCCGTACCGGGGCCCAAGAACGGACTCGTCGTGCTGCGCGCAAGCGTGAAGCACAAAGCGGAAGCGGGGGCGTAACGGATGCCGAACGTTATTGATGCGACCGGCAAGGTCGTTCGCGACGTGCAAACGCCCGCGGCCTTCACTCAAGATCATAGCGAAAAGAGCCACACGATCTTCCGTGCGGTCTTTCGCGAACAGGCAAGCCCGCGCGCGGGCACCGCGTCCACCAAGAAGCGCGACGAAGTCGCCGGCGGTGGCCGCAAGCCGTGGAAGCAAAAGGGAACCGGGCGCGCGCGTCAAGGTTCGATTCGCTCGCCGCAGTGGCGTCATGGCGGCGTCGTCTTCGGACCGCAGCCGCGCAGCTATGTCACCGACCTCAATAAGAAGGAACGCAGACTCGCCTTCGTCGCCGCGCTCTCGGATCGTTTCAAGAACGATGCGGTCACGGTACTCGATCTGGCCGGCTTTGCACTAACCAAGACTGCCGACTTCGCCAAGTTGATCTTCGGTAGCCCGAAGGCTGCCAAGACCGGCCCCTCGACGTTGATCGTCACGGGCAAGGGCGAAACCGGTGCCGACGTGCTCGCACGCGTTGCGCGCAATCTGCAAAAGGTTGCGGTCACCGATACCGGCGCGCTCGACATCAAAGACGTGCTGCGCTACGAGCGCATCATCTTCACGGCTGACGCATTTGAAGCGATCGGCAACGCGCAAGGGAAGGGCAAGTAATGGACGCACGCGATGTGATCCTCTCGCCGCGCATTACCGAGAAATCGATGGCTAATGCTCTCGGCACGCAGTATACGTTCGTCGTCCATTCGCAGGCGAGCAAGACGCAGATTCGTCACGCGATCGAGCAGATCTTTAGCGTGAACGTAATGAGCGTCAACACGGTCAACGTGCGGGGTAAGGCCCGCAACTTCGCGCGTCGCGGCAACCGCACCAGCGGTAAGCAGAGCGACTTCAAGAAGGCGATCGTCACTTTGAAGCCCGGCCAGAAAATCGAACTGGGCGGCGTCAACTATTTCGAGCAATAAGATGCCAGTAAAGAAATATCGTCCGACCAGCCCCGGCCGTCGCTTCGTAACCACGATGGATTTTTCGGATCTCTCAAAAGTTGATCCCGAGAGGTCGCTCATCGAGGTTCGCAAGAAGCATTCAGGCCGCAATAACAATGGGCACATCACCGTTCGCCATAAGGGCGGCGGCACGCGCAAGCAGTATCGGATCATCGATTTCAAGCGTTCCAAGGACGGGATTCCGGCCAAGGTCGCGACGGTCGAGTACGATCCGAATCGCAGCTCGCGCATCGCGCTGCTGCACTATAAAGATGGTGAGAAGCGTTACATCCTCGCGCCTCTCGGCCTGAAGGTCGGCGACGTCGTGGAATCGGGCAGCGCCGCCGACATCAAACCCGGCAACTGCCTTCCGATCAAGAACATTCCGGTCGGTACCGTCATTCACAACATCGAGCTGCGTCCCGGACAGGGCGGCAAGCTCGTGCGCTCGGCTGGCGTTGCTGCACAGCTCATGGCCAAAGAAGACGAGTATTCGCAGGTACGTATGCCTTCGGGCGAAGTGCGCAAGGTTCACGTCGAGTGCCGCGCCACGATCGGTCAGCTCGGCAATATCGAGCACGAAAACCAAGTGATCGGCAAAGCCGGCCGTTCGCGCCATCTCGGCAAACGTCCGGCGGTTCGCGGTATCGCGATGAACCCGGTCGACCACCCGCACGGCGGCGGTGAAGCGCGTTCTACCTCAGGACGTCCGCCTACCACGCCATGGGGTCAGATGACCATGGGTAAGAAAACGCGCCGCAACAAGCGCACGGCCAAGATGATCGTTCGTAAGCGAGGTTCCAAGTAATGGGTCGCAGCCTTAAGAAGGGCCCCTTCGTAGCAGACCATCTGCTCAAGAAGGTGGAGAAACTCAACGAAACGCGCGAGAAGCGCGTCGTGAAAACATGGAGCCGCGCGTCGACGATCGTGCCCGCGATGGTAGGGCATACCATCGGCGTGCACAACGGCAGGGCGCACGTTCCGGTCTATGTCACCGAAAACATGGTCGGTCATAAGCTCGGTGAGTTTGCACCCACACGCAGCTTCCGTGGCCACGGCGGCGATAAGGCGGCGGTGAAGCCATGAGCCCAACGACCAACTCAGGACAAGCTGCCGCACAGCAACAAGCTGTCGCGCACCTGAAGTTCGTGCGTATGGCGCCGCGCAAGCTGCGCCGCGTTGCTGATGCGATACGCGGCAAGAGTGTGCGTGAAGCGCTCGCCATGCTTCAGTTCGCCGGCGTTTACGCCGCAGAGCCGATCGAGAAACTCGTGCGCAGTGCCGTCGCCAACGCCGGCAACAACCATGACATGAACACCGACGAGCTCTTTATCACGCGTATTACGGTCGACGGTGGACCCGGCGGCCGCTTTACGAAACGCCTGGATCCGCGTGCTCAAGGACGTGCGTACTTCAAGCGCAAGCGTCTCTCGCACGTGACCGTGGTCGTCAGCGAAACGCCACCGGTGAAGAAGCGCAAGGCACGGAGCGGCGCGGCCGTTTCGACCAAGCGCGCGCCGGTTCGTCGTGCCGCGGCGGGCGCGGCCAAGTCCAAACGTACTGCGAAAGCTGCGGAGGCAACCGCCTAACCTATGGGTCAGAAAATTCATCCAGTCGGTCTCCGCCTGGGCATCACGCGTACGTGGGACAGCCGTTGGTTCGAGAAAAAGCACTACATCGATTGGCTGCATGAAGACGTCAAGATCCGTGCGTTCTTCAACAAGTGGATGCGTTCGGCCGCGATCAGCAAGATCGAGATCGAGCGTCGTGCTAACCAGGCACGTGTGATCGTCAACACTGCCAAGCCCGGAATCATCATCGGCAAGCGCGGCGTCGGCATCGAAGAGATCCGCAAGAATCTCGAAAAGCTGACCGGGAAAAACGTTCAAGTCAACGTGATGGAGATCAAGCATCCCGAGCTCGACGCGCGTCTGGTCGGTCAGAACATCGTCGATCAGCTCGAGAAGCGGATCGCGTTCCGCCGCGCGATGAAGCAGGCGATCATGCGTACCATGAAAGCCGGCGCGCGTGGCGTGAAGGTGCAGGTTTCGGGCCGTCTCGGCGGCGCGGAAATCGCGCGTACCGAGCGTAACGCCGACGGGAAGGTGCCGCTGCATACGCTGCGCGCCGACATCGACTACGCGCACGTTGAAGCGTTCACGACCTTCGGCCGTATCGGCGTGAAGGTGTGGATCTATCGTGGTGAGGTTCTTCCGGACCAGCCGCGTGCGAGCAACACCGTCGATCGGGCCGAGCGTCAGGGCGGATTCCGCGATCGCCGCGAGCGCGGCGGACGTGGCCGTGGGCGTGGCCCTGCAGCTGCTCCGGGCGGACGCCCGCAGCCAGGCGGCGCTCCGGCTCTTGGCGAGCCCTCGAGCGAACCGGTCGTCGTCGACTCCGATGCTACATTAGAGCCTTCAGTCCTGAGCGAGCGCAGCGAGTCGAAGGGGGCCAACGCACCGTATGAAAACGGCGCGCCGGTGGCCGAAGGGAGCACAGAATAAATGTTGACGCCTAAGCGAGTAAAGTGGCGCAAAGTGCAGCGCGGTCGTATGACCGGCCGTGCTACGCGCGGTAACACCCTCACGTTCGGCGAGTTCGGTTTGCAAGCGATGGAGCCGTGCTGGATGACCAATCGGCAAATCGAAGCGGCGCGTATTGCAATGACGCGTCACATCAAGCGCGGTGGTAAGGTCTGGATCAAGGTCTTCCCCGACAAGCCGGTCACGAAGAAGCCCGCCGAGGTCCGCATGGGCGCCGGTAAAGGTAATCCGGAATTCTGGGTTGCGGTCGTGCGTCCGGGACGCGTGCTCTTTGAACTTTCGGGCGTTGAACCGACGGTTGCGAAGGAAGCGCTGCGTCTTGCAGCTTCTAAACTTCCGATCGGAACGAAGATCGTTTCGCGCGATGAGGCGACAGCATGAAGCAGGGTGAGTTGAACGAATTGCGCGGCCTCACGATTGCCGAACTGAAGCAAAAGGCGCGCGACACCAAGTCGGAGCTCTTCAACCTGCGCTTTGCGCTTCGTACCGGGCATCTGACCGACTTCAGCAAGATCAAGGCGATGCGCCGTGCGTACGCCCAGATTCAGACCGTCATTTCCGAGAAGCGCATGGCCGAGGAGCAGCATGGAGCAGCATAGCGATAGAGCGGTGGCACGCCGCGTGAAACAAGGCCGCGTCGCGTCGGATAAGATGGACAAAACGATCGTTGTCGTTACCGAAACGCGTGTTCCGCATCCGACGTACGGCAAGATTGTGCGCAAGTCGACGCGTTTCAAGGCGCATGACGAGAAGAACGAAGCCAAGATTGGTGACATCGTTCGTATTATGGAATGCCGGCCGCTCTCGCGCGACAAGCGCTGGCGTTTGGTTGAGATCGTCGAGCGAGCGAAGTAAGAAAATGATTCAACAAGAGACTCGGCTCAAGGTAGCCGACAACAGCGGGGCTCGAGAGTTGCTGGTGATCCACGTCAGCGGCGGGAGCCTTCACCACTATGCCCATGTTGGCGACATTGTCGTCGGCACGGTTAAGAGTGCGATCCCGGGTGCGGCCGTCAAAAAAGGACAAGTCGTAAAAGCCGTGATTGTTCGCACGTCGTCGCCGATCCGCCGTGCCGATGGATCGGTCGTGCGCTGCGACGACAACGCATGCGTCATCATCAAGGGCGAAAAGGACAACCTCGATCCGCGCGGCACGCGCGTGTTCGGACCGGTCATGCGCGAACTGCGTGATCGCGGGTTCCTCAAGATCGCCTCACTAGCACCGGAGGTGCTCTAACATGGCTGTGAAGCCAAATATCGTCAAAGGCGATACCGTGATGATCCGTCGCGGCAAAGAAAAAGGAAAGCGTGGCGTGGTCAAGGCGGTTTTCGTCGACAACGGCAAAGCGACCGTGGAAGGCCTCAACGTCGTCAAGCGCCACACCAAAGCCGGGCAAGAGCGCGGTAATATGGGCTCGGCGCAGAGCGGCGGCATCATCGAGAAGGAAGCACCGCTTCCTCTCTCGGCGCTCCAATATGTCTGCGAGAAGTGCAAAACGCCGACGCGTCTTCGTCGCGGCCTCACGCCCGACGGCGTCGCGCACCGCGTGTGCGTGAAGTGCGGCGAGCCGGCTCGTGAGTCGGCGAAGGGGGCGTAACCGATGGCAACGCGTTTGAAAGAAAAGTACCAGAGCTCGGTGCGCAACCAGCTGCAGGAGAAGTTCGGCTACAAGAACGTCGAGCAGATTCCCAAGCTCGAGAAGGTCGTCGTGAACATGAGCGTCGGCGATGCGATCGCCAATGCGAAGGCACTCGATCTGGCCGTCGCCGAGTTAACCCAAATCACCGGTCAGAAGCCGATCGTGACGAAGGCGAAGAAGTCGATCGCGGCGTTCAAGCTGCGCGAAGGCATGAACATCGGCGCCAAGGTTACGCTGCGCGGCGACCGGATGTACATCTTCCTCGATAAGCTCTTCAACATCGTGCTTCCGCGTATCCGCGACTTCCGCGGCCTGCCGACGAAATCGTTCGATGGACGGGGCAACTACAATCTGGGCCTGCGCGAGCAGCTCGTCTTCCCGGAGATCAACTTCGATAAGGTCGACAAGGCGCGCGGCATGGACATTACGATCGTCACGACTGCGAAGTCGGACGAAGAGGCGTCGGAGTTTCTCACCGCAATGGGGCTCCCGCTACAGAAGGGACGGAACTAGTGGCAAAGACCAGCTTGATCGTGAAGTCGCAGCGGACGCCGAAGTTCGGCGTGCGCTCGCACAATCGTTGCAAGATCTGTGGGCGCCCGCGCGGCTACCTGCGGAAGTTTGCCATGTGCCGTATCTGCTTCCGCGAGAACGCGCACAAAGGCGTCGTTCCCGGCGTGACCAAGGCGTCGTGGTAAGGAGAGCATGAAGTAATGGCTGCTATTACCGATCCCGTCGCCGACCTGCTAACGCGCATTCGCAATGCGAACACGGCCAACCACAAGTTGGTCGACGTTCCGGCGTCGCGCGTGAAGGCGGCGATCGCCAAGATCCTCAAGGACGAGGGTTTCATCGAGGACGTCGAACGCGTGAACGAAGGTCCGCAAGGCACCCTTCGCATCCGCCTGAAGTACGGTCCGGAGAAAGAAAAAGTCATCACCGGCCTGCGCCGCATTTCGCGTCCGGGCTTGCGCGTCTACACGGGCAAGACCGAGATCCCGCGTGTGCTCGGCGGTTTGGGCTTGGTCATCATCTCGACGTCGCAAGGCATCATGTCCGGCAAGCGAGCCAAAAAGCTCGGCGTCGGCGGTGAAGTCCTGGCGTACGTCTGGTGACTTTGCATGTCAAAGATAAATCTTTGCCCTGCAAAGCCGCGCGGCTTCGCTCGCGCTATGGGAGTTAGAGCTTAAGTTATGTCACGTATTGGAAAATTGCCGGTATCAGTTCCTAGCGGCGTCAACGTCACGCTGGGCGAGGACGAGGTAGTCGTCAAGGGGCCCAAGGGTGAGCTGCGTCAGAGCATTATGACGCACGTTGTCGCCGTCAAGCTCGAAGACGGAAAAGTGATCGTCGAGCGCAAGGGTGATGCGAAACCGCAACGCTCCGCGCACGGTTTGACGCGCACCTTGATCTCCAACATGGTCGAGGGCGTGAGCAAGGGCTTCCGCAAGAGCCTGGAGATTCAAGGCGTCGGTTACCGTGCTGCTAAGGCAGGCGAGAAACTGAACCTGAGCCTGGGCTACTCGCACCCGGTCGTGTTCGAAGCGCCCAAGGGCATTTCGCTCTCGGTTGAGGGTCAGAACAAGATTCATGTCGACGGTATCGACAAACAACAGGTCGGTCAGGTCGCCGCGAAGATCCGCTCGCTGCGCGCGCCCGAGCCTTACAAGGGCAAAGGTATTCGTTACGAGGGTGAGGTTATTCGCAAGAAACTCGGTAAGGCCGGAAAGGCAGGAAAGAAGTAAATGGCGCGCATCTCCAAAGATGACTCGCGTCGCGCGCGTCATCAGCGCCTTCGCAAGAAACTTGCCGGCACGAACGGCTGTCCGCGCCTGATGGTGCGGCGCACGCTGCATCATATCTACGCAACGCTCGTCGACGACGCCAAGGGCCACACGCTCGCGGCCGCATCGACGCGCGACAAATCGGTCGCTGAGCCGCTCGGCTCGAAGACCAACCTGGACGCGGCCAAGGCCGTGGGCACGGCGATTGCGGCCAAAGCAAAGGCCGCCGGCATCACCGAGGTCGTGTTCGATCGCGGCGGTTACAAATATCACGGACGTGTACAAGCACTCGCCGATGCGGCGCGTGAAGCGGGGCTGAATTTCTAATGAATTATCGTGGTGGTCGCGATCGCGACAACAGTGGATTCGAAGAGACCGTCGTGCGCGTGAATCGCGTCGCGAAGGTCGTCAAGGGCGGTAAGCGCTTTAGCTTCAGCGCGCTCGTCGTCGTTGGCGATCGCAAGGGTAAAGTTGGATTTGCCATCGGCAAAGCCGGCGAAGTGCCCGAGGCGATTCGCAAAGCCGTCGAACAAGCGAAGAAGAATCTTGTGACGGTGCCGATGGTTGAGAAGACCATTCCGCACGTCGTGAACATGACGGTTGGATCGGCCAAAGTGCTGCTCAAACCGGCGGCACCGGGTACCGGCGTTATCGCCGGCGGTTCGATGCGCGCCGTGCTCGAACTCGCGGGCATTCACGACATCCTGTGCAAGTCGCTCGGTTCGAACAACCCGATCAACGTCGTGCTTGCGACGATCGAAGGTCTGCGTTCGCTCAAAACGGCCGACCAGGTCGCCGCACTCCGCGGCAAGACAACCAAGGAGATTTTCGCCGCTTAGCTGGATTCGGCTTCGCCGAATCTGTGGCGTTTCGCCTTCGGCGAATCCGCTTAAAGGAAAGTAACAAAGAAACATCATGGCAGAGAAAAAGAAGACCGCGAAAAAGAGCAGCGCTAGTGCAAAGTCCAGCACGAAGGCGACTGCCAAGAAGAAGTCGCCTGCGAAAAAGGCGACCGCGAGTAAAGCGACCGCGCATAAAGCGGTAGCGAGTAAAACACCCGCGCCCAAAGCGAGCGCGGCCAAAGCGACGCCCGCGAAGGCAACTGTTGCAAAGAGCAAACCTTCGACAAGCTCAGGGCAGGCGGTCAGTGCCGGCGCATTTGCTACGTCGAGCGGCGCCTTGCTCAAGCTCGGCGCACTCAAACCGGCGAAGGGCTCGTGGCCCAAGCGTCAGCGTATCGGCCGTGGACACGGCTCGGGCATGGTCAAGACCGGCGGCGAAGGCGGCAAGGGTCAAACCGTGCGTTCGGGCGGCGGCAAGGGCCCCGCATTCGAAGGCGGTCAGACGCCGTGGGCGCGTCGCCTCCCGCACAAGCGCGGCTACTCGCAGAAAGCGCGCGACATCGGTCACTTCCGCTCACGCTACGCGGTCGTCAATCTGCATCAGCTCAGCGCGTGGGATGTTAGCGTCGAAGTCTCGCCCGAATCGCTCAAAGAGCGCGGCCTGCTCAGCTCGACGCTGGACGGCGTGAAGATTCTCGGCGGCGGCAAGAGCGGCAAATCACTCCCGCAAGGGCTCAAATTCCGCGACGTGGTGTTTTCGGCGAGCGCGCTCGAAGCGCTCAAAGCCGCCGGCGCCTCGCTTCCCGAACCGGTCGCTGAGAACGCCTAGTGTTCGATAATCTCCGGGCGGCGATCTTAGTTCCCGATATTCGCAAGCGCATTGGCTTTGTGCTCTTTGCGTTCGCGTGGTTCATCTTCATGATCCACGTGCAACTTCCGAACGTGAACCAGGCGAGGTGGGCGCAAGCCCTAAGCAGCGGCGGGTTCTATAACCTGCTCGGCTTCCTCTCGGGCGGAGCGTTGCAGAAGCTTTCGATCATTGCGATGGGGATCACTCCGTACATCAACGCGTCGATCATCATGCAGTTGATGACCGTCGTGCTGCCACAGCTCGAGGAGCTGGCCAAGAAAGGCGGCGAGGAGGGGCGCAAAAAAATCAGCCAATACACGCGCTGGCTGACGATTGTCCTTGCGGTCCTTCAAGCGACCTTCATGACCAACGCGATGAAGGCGTACGGCGTCTTTTACGATACGAGCATTTGGTACCAACTCTTCGCGATCATTGCCCTGGTGGCCGGTACGCTCTTCCTGATGTGGCTCGGCGAGCAGATCAGCGATAAGGGCATCGGCAACGGCGTCTCGTTGATTATTTTCATCGGTATCGTTCTGCGCTACCCGCAATACGTGGCCGAGACCTACAAGACGGCGAGTTCGGGCGCCCTCTCCTTGCTCAACCTCGTGCTGTTCGTTCTTATCACGATCGCGATCATCATCGGGATCATCTTCATGTATCAGGGTCAGCGCCGCGTTCCGGTGCAGCAAGCCCGGCGCGTGGTCGGGCGAAAGATGTTCGCCGGGCGCTCGACCTACATTCCGCTGCGTCTCAACAACGCGGGCGTGATCTCGATCATCTTCGCGATCTCGATTCTGCTCCTTCCGCAGCAGGCGCTGACGTGGCTCCACGGCACCGGTTCCGGAACGTTCATCCACGTCTTTACGCTTCCGGTCCTGAACTGGACGCTCGAGCTTCCCACCAACCTCGCCGCGGTGAGCGAGTCGATCAACGTTTGGTTCTCACCGGGTTCGATGCTCTACAATCTCGCCTATTTTTTCCTAGTCGTGATCTTCACGTTCTTCTATAGCTCGATCGTGCTCAATACGCGCGACGTGGCCGACAATCTCAAGAAGACCGGCGCCTTTGTTCCGGGCATTCGTCCGGGCCAGCCGACGGTCGATTATCTCAATAAGATTCTGCTTCGTCTCACGACGGCGGCAGCGCTCTTCCTCGGCATCTTGGCGGTCGCACCGAATGTGCTCGAGCGTGGGCTCAGCATCACGACGATCTATCTTGGTTCGACCTCGCTCCTGATCGTGGTCGGCGTCGCACTCGATACGCTCTCGCAGATCGAGGCGCGCCTGGCCATGCGCGATTACCGTGGGTTCATCAAACGCTAATGCCGCGTGACATTGTGCTGCTCGGGGGCCCGGGCGCGGGCAAGGGTACCCAGGCACAGATTCTCCAGAAGCAGTTTGGCTATCGTCAGATCTCAACCGGCGACTTGTTGCGCGCGCACGTCACCAAGGGTACCGAGCTTGGCAAAGCCGCCGACGGCTTCATGAAGGCCGGCGACCTCGTACCCGACGACTTGATCATCAAGATGGTCGAAGGAGAGCTGCAGGACGGCGGCTCGGTTCTATTCGATGGTTTTCCGCGCACCGTTGCGCAGGCGAAGGCGCTCGATGCACTGCTCGAGTCGCGTGACCGCGGTCTGCCGGGTGCCGTCTACTTCGAGATCGAGCGCCCAATGCTCGAAGAGCGTCTACTCGGACGTTGGACGAATCCACGCACGGGTCGCGTCTATCACGAGAAATTCAGCCCGCCCAAAGTTGCCGGCGTCTGCGACGACGACGGAGGACCGCTGATTCAACGTCCCGACGATAATGCGGAGACGATCAAGAAGCGTCTCGACGTTTTCGAGAGAGAGACGATGCCGCTGGTCGCGTACTATCGCGCGGATGGGCGTTTAACGTCAATCGATGCGACGCAACCGATCGAGCACGTCACGCACATGTTGATGCATGCCATCGGCGTGGAGCACGACCATGTTTAACGGCGCTCCGCCCCAGGCTCCGCGCCCCCCACTTCGTGGGGCCCCCAAACCATGGCGCGCTCTCGATGACGTCAAGCTTTCCTCTCCCCTGGGGCGCGCCAAATAAACATGGTTACCTTAAAATCGGCGCGCGAGATCGAGACGATGCGTCGCAGTGGAAAAATTACGGCGACGGTGCTGGCCGAGTTGATGCAGATCGCGAAGGCGGGCATGACGACGCGCGAGCTCGACGAGATTGCCGAGCGCGGGATTCGAGAGCGCGGCGGCATCCCGACGTTCAAGGGCTATCACGGATTTCCGGCCACGATCTGCGCGTCGGTGAACGATGAGGTCGTGCACGGGATTCCCAGTGACTACGTTCTGCAAGACGGCGACCTGCTCTCGATCGATATCGGGACGACGCTCGACGGCTATGTGAGCGATAGCGCCGTGACGATTCCGGTCGGCACGATCTCGCGCGACGCCCAGCGTCTGCTCGACGTGACGCGGGAGTCCCTGATGATCGGGATCGCCCAGATGCAAAGCGGTAACCACGTCGGTGACATCGGCGCGGCGGTGCAACGTTTCGCCGAGGATCATGGTTACGGCGTGGTGCGTGAGCTGGCCGGCCACGGGGTCGGAACGGCGATGCACGAGGAGCCGCAGGTGCCGAATTACGGTAAGCCGGGGACCGGCGTCGAGCTGCGGCCCGGCCTGGTTCTCGCGGTTGAGCCGATGATTACCCAGGGCGACCGCAAGGTCGAGATCCTCAAGGACGGCTGGACAGTCGTCACGGCAGATGGTAAACTCGCAGCGCACTTCGAGCATACGATCGCCGTGACCGAGGATGGTCCGAAGATACTCACGCTTCGGACCTACGGGGAACACCCCGATGCTGCCAAGTACGTTCCCGACGCCGAGAAGAAGGTGCAAGCGCGCTAATGGCTCGTCGTCGTGG
>Ga0302325_10005604_pt1 | contig 28504 bp, 25 predicted proteins | sample Palsa_T0_2_FD_201948 | JGI IMG/M metagenome (GOLD analysis project Ga0302325, IMG submission 201948) | Peat permafrost microbial communities from Stordalen Mire near Abisko, Sweden - Palsa_T0_2 | ecosystem: Environmental > Terrestrial > Soil > Palsa > Peat permafrost | place: Sweden: Abisko...
CTGCGCATTAGTGGCCGTGGTTTCGGCCTGCGTAGCCGGAAGGTACGGCCAGTCTCTTTGGACGCCTACCGCGTTCCTGACTTTCGATTTGGTAAAGGCGCTTCTCAGCTTTTTCGTGCCCGGAATCCTTGCCGATCCAGCCACCATGAGCCTGGGTACGGCGAAGTTCTCCGTGGAAATCCGATCGGGCTGTTCCGGACTCGAGGGCGCAGGACTAATCCTGGCGTTCGGGGCCATGTGGTTGTGGCTATTCCGGCGGGAGTGCCGGTTCCCCCAGGCGCTCATTCTTATCCCAGCGGGCATGGCGACCATTTTTTTGCTGAACGCGGCGCGCATCGCGGGCTTGATTCTGGTGGGCAACGCCGGAGCTCAACAAATCGCCCTGGGTGGATTCCACTCGCAGGCCGGCTGGATCGCGTTTAATGCCGTGGCGCTCGCCTTCTCGGTTACAGCCAGGCGAGTACCATGGCTCAGCACAATGGAACGACCAATCGGGAGAAATGGTAACAGATCTTCCGAAAATCCCACGGCTATCTATCTCGCGCCCTTCTTGAGCATCCTTGCCGTGGGAATGGTCACGGCGGCTGCGAGCGGCGATTTTGAATGGCTGTACGCCGCGCGATTTCTGGCAGCCGCCGGAGCGCTGTGGCTATTGCGAGACCGGTACACGGCTCTGGACTGGCGGTTCGGCTGGTTCGGTCCGGCGATTGGCGTTCTAGTCTTCGCCATGTGGATCGCGATGGATAGGTTGCTGCACGCCACTTCCCACGACGCCATGCCTGCCGCGCTCGCAGACTCGCCTGCGGCGCTCCGCGCAACTTGGATCGTCTCCCGATCTTTGGCCGCCATTGTGACGGTCCCAATCGCGGAGGAACTCGCATTTCGCGGCTTTCTGCTGCGCCGTCTCATATCGCCGAACTTCGAAGCATTGTCCATGCGCACGTACACCTGGCTGGGGCTCGGCATCTCCTCCATCGCTTTTGGAATATTGCACGGCGAGTTCTGGTTTGCTGGTGTTTTGGCTGGGCTACTCTACGCCTGGGCTCTGATTCGGCGCGGCAGAATCGGCGAAGCAGCGGTTGCCCACGCAACTAGCAACGCACTGCTGGCAGCGTATGTTTTGGTATTCCAGAAGTGGCATTTCTGGTCGTAAGGCGCCGATTCTCAATCGGCGGTCCCCCCTTTTCCGCAAACGGAGGCGAGCGATTAGACCTCGGTCGCTCGAAAGGATCTCGGCCGGGCTTCGCACCACCGGCAGAAGTGTGGACTGCTAATTGCCTATATCGACTGGACTGACGGCAGCGGCGGCATGGTTCACGAAGCAGTTCCACCGGCTCAGTTGGCGCTTGTTGAGCGGCCCGGCCATCAGGCAATAGCGCAGGTGGATCGCATCTCAGAGATGGCAATGGATCTGCAAGGTATCATTCGCGGCCTGCTCGCGGAGAAGATCAGGCTGGAAGCGGCGATCGCTTCGTTAGAGGCACTTGAAAGAGTGAAGGTCGTCTCCGAGAAGGGCGTGGCAATCCCCAAACGGAGAGGCCGTCGTGGCATGAGCACCGAAGAGCGTCACAAAGTTTCCGAACGAATGAGGAATTACTGGGAGAACCGCCGCCAGGTTGGCGAAGTGGAACACCAACCTTCGCCGTCGCCTTCCGGTCCTCCAGCGCGCGCCAGCGGTTCCTGACCGAAGCCGGCTTTCATTCGCGCGACGCGCGTCGCATGTTCGAGACCGTCCTGCACGGCCCCTAGCAGGTCGCATGATGGGGTCAAAGACAAGGAAGTTACTCGCCTTATCCCTTGGCGTAAACGTCCTGGCCGCGGCGGCTGTGACCCACGCGATCCGGTTTCGAGGAGGGTGGATCTACCTTAAGACCACATTCGCGGGCACATCCGAAAACATTGGGATCGGCCCGGACGCCGCAAACTACACGCACCGGCAGCCTCTGTTTGAGATCCTGCCCAAGGCGCGGAATCGGGGAATTGGAGGCGAGACCATCGCGGGCCTGCTGAAGCGCGTCGGAACCATCACTGAACTGAATCCACGAGCTGTCTTTCTTGTCGCCCCGGCAGACAATCGCGAACATCCCCGCGACGGTTGCCGAAATCCACAGCGCGCTGCCCCGCGCTCCTATCTTGCCGCAGAGCAATTTGCCGACGTGGGATATACGCAAGAACGCTCATGGCCTTGAGGTGAATAAGGGACTGAAGTCGCTTGCGGATGGAAAAAAACCATTTACGTCGATCTCTACAGCGCCTTTCTGGAAGGGGATATCCTGAGCCCAAAGCTAACGTTGGATGACGGTCATTTGAACGGCAATGGCTATATTGCGGAGGATATAAACGAAGTCCCGCGGTATTCCCACAATTGTTTTTCCAAGAATCCTAAAGTTTGGGCGAACGCGTTGTCCTGCATACGGAGGGTAGTGAAAGAATCGCTATCCGAACGCCGCGGCGATACGCCGTCACTGCGGCGACCAAATTGCAAGTTGCTGGACCGATAAAAGACCTCGCGTACAGATTCTCCACGGACGCGACGGTGACGATCATGCAAGTTAGGCAGCTCAAATTTCTCGGCTACGCCAGCTTGGTTCTGGCATGCATGTTTCTGCTCGTTGGAGCAGCCTGGGGAGATTACCGCACAAGTATCGCGGCCTCCGGCCATGCCTACCATCAAGGCAGGCAATCGGCGCTTACGCTGCGCGGCAACCCAGTCCCGCATAACTCGTCGGAGGCGCAGGTGCTGGCCGGCCTTGTGTCGATTACCGCCTTTCCCGAGCCGCGCGCCATTGTCCTGCTCGGCACCGCACTATTGGTCGGATCGGGCATCGCCAGGCGCCGGGTCGTGCGTAACGGAAAAGTATCGAAGGACTGAGAAACATTACAGTGGCCCGCGCGGATGTGGCGCGTGTCGCATTTCTTCTAGCCGCCTGCTAATCTTTAGGACTGATTTCCAGTTATCCGCAAGTGTCTCCCGGCGCAACCGCGCGGCATATTAGTAAACTCTTTGGGCACACCGAGTTGCGATTTGGTCTACAATTTGCTGACACCAATCCGGCCGGCAGGTTTTCCCTATGTACGCGCGAAGCTTCGGACTGACCAGAGAGCCCTTCAGCATGACGCCCGATCCGGCGATGTTATACCTCACGCCGCAACATCAGGAAGCGTTAGCCGGACTGATGTGCGCAGTAAAGGGTGCGAAGGGCATGGTAGTCCTCACGGGTGAGGCCGGGACAGGCAAGACCACACTGCTCGGCAAGACTCTACGAAGTTTGCCAGCGGCTCACATACGCGCCAGCCTGGTTGTGAATCCAATGCTCACGCCGGGTGAATTTTTGGAAATGGCATTGATGGGCTGGGGTATCCCCAATCCACCGGCGAGCAAAGCGCAACAGCTCCTTTTGCTTCGCAAGATGCTGCTGCAGGCCTGTGCGGAAGACCAAATCGTGGTCCTGGTAGTCGATGAAGCCCACGCGCTCAATGCGGATCTTTTGGAAGAGATCCGGTTGCTCGGGAATTTTGAACAGCCGGACCGCAAATTATTGCAGATTGTACTGGCCGGCCAGAACGAGTTGAATACCCTCCTGGCTCGCGACAACTTGCGGCAGTTCAAGCAGCGCATTGCGGTGCGGCTGAGAATCGAGCCGCTCCGCGGGCGTGCGGTCGCCGAATACATACACTTTCGTTGGGCGGCAGCGGGCGGTGCGAAGCCGCCCTTTACGGATGAAGCGTACGCAGGCATTTTGCAATCGTCCGGGGGAATCCCTAGGGTTATCAACGCGCTTTGCGACAATGCGTTGACGGTGGCATTTGCCAATGACAGCAGATTCGTAACTGGCGAGCACATCCGGGAAGCTTGCCGTGACTTGGACCTGCCCGGTGAAGGTTCAATCGAGTCTGCGCCGCCAGGGCGATCCGCTCCGGTTTACAGCGAGCCGGCCGCGCCGGAACTGGCTCCCGTTACGGTTTTGCCCGTGCGGGGCGGCGACGGTTCGCCTGATGGGGCGCGGCTGCTCACAGCTTCGCCTCCACTGAGAACCCTGGAACGCTACGGTTCCGGCAGGTCTTTCTGGTCGCGGTGCGCGGGAATATTGGGATTCGCTCACTAACAAAGGTATCGCATGAACACGCCCCCGACGAATACCGCGAACTTAGCGCCGCAGTCCGGCGTCATAAGCACTCGGCCGCCAATGCTCGCGGCCATCTCGCCGCTCTCCGTTGTGAAGGCAATCTGGGATCATAGGTATCCCGGTGCGGCGCTTTGGCTCGCGCTAACTGCCGCGTCCGTCTATGTGATCTATCGCCTGCCGGCAGTCTACCGCGCTGAAGCCGAGATCCTGGTGGAGTCGCAGCGCATTCCCGAACGCTTCGTCTCGGCGACCGTAACCCCCGACCTGCAGGACCGGCTAAACGCGCTGAGCGAACAAGTCCTGAGCGGTTCGCGCCTCAGCGAAATGATCCGGAAGTACGGCCTCTACAAGGAAGAACGGCAGCATCTGGTCCAGGAAGAACTACTTACTAAGATTCGTTCCGATATTACGATAAAGCCAACCCGATCGGGGCCCAGCGGGCCGGGCGCATTCCAGATCTCCTATCAGGGCAGCGATCCAGTCATCGTGGCCAGAATCGCAAACCAGATCGCGAGTTTCTTCATCGATGAGAACATCCGCCAGCGGGCCACGGAGGCCGAGGGAGCTTCCGAGTTCCTGGAACACCAACTGGCCGAAGCCAAGAAACGGCTCGAAGAACAGGAAGCCATGCTCAGCCGGTACAAACTGGCGCACAGCGGCGAGCTGCCCGAGCAAGAAAACGCATTGCTGTCCGCGGTCGGGCAGGCGAAAGTGCAATTGGCCGGCGTTCAGGACGCCCTGAATCGGGCCCAGCAGAACAAGGTGATGCTGGAATCCTCGCTTTCCGATGCGCAGGTCGCCGCCGCATCTCTTACGCAGACGTTGCACGCCGTAGTGTCCGAGCCCTCCGAAACGGGAGGCTCGCCAGTTCCGCCGCCGCCGCAGAAGGAGTCTGAGCGCCTGAGTGCGCAACTGGCGGCACTGTTGATTCGCTATAGCCCTCAACATCCGGAGGTGCGCCGCGTGAGAGCGGAATTACAGCGGGCTCTGGAGGCCGAAGCTGGCGCCACAGCCGCCGCCAAACCGCCGGCCACGGTAGCCAGGCCGGTTCGTCCGGTTCCATCCGGAGCCGCACAAGGCCTCGCCATGAACCGGGAACGAATCGAAGCCTTGAAGGCCCAGATTGCGGCCGCCGACAAGGAAATTGAGGAATTGAACAGCGAGCGGCGCGGCATCCAGCTCAGCCTGAGTTCACTCGAGTCGCACATTGAGAGGCTGCCGTTGCGGGAGCAGCAACTGGCATCTGTAACACGAGACTACGAAACCACCAAGGCGGCGTACCAGTCCTTGCTCGACAAGAAACTCGCGGCCGATGTGGCTGCCGATATGGAGAAGCGGCAGAAGGCGGAACGCTTCGTACCCATCGAGATGGCCCGCGTGCCGGAGAAGCCCATCAAGCCGAAGCGTCAGTTGCTAGCCGCGGGCGCGGGACTGCTGTCTCTCATGCTCAGCATGGCCCTGGCGGCCGCCTGGGAGTTTCGCAAAGGCGTCTTACTTGGGGAATGGGAGCTGCCCGCGTCGATAACGGTTCTGGGCCGGATCCCGGCAATGGCTCCGCGGCCGGTGGCCGTCTGGAACGCCAAATTCCGCTATCGAGGGCCGGTCCCTCTGGCAGCGATCGCTATGTTATTTGTCACTGGAGCGAGCGTCTATCTTGGCCTTGTGAAGCTCTGAGCGCAGCCCCTGAGTCGAGAATGCAGATGTATGAGCAGATTTTTTGAAGCCGCATTACGAAAGCAGGATCTTCCCGGCACCGGAGTCGTGTCGCCGGATCCGGAAACAGCCGGTCAAAGCCAGATCTTCCATGCATCGGGCGCGGACCCTGCGTTTCGCGCGCCGGCCGGATTTCGCGTGGTGCCAGTGCACACCCCGGCGGATGCTCCGGCTCTATCGCTCGATACGGTGGAACAGGCGGCCGAGAGCTATCGCATTGTCCGCACAAAAATTGTCCAGCACCCCCGCGCGCCGCGGCTTATGTGCGTTTCCAGTAGCACGCCCGGCGATGGCAAAACGGTGACCGCCATCAATATCGCGGGTTCGCTCGCGCTCAAGCGCGAGACCACGGCGATCCTGGTAGACACGGATCTGCGGCGCTCTGGCGTGTCTGGACTGCTCGGTATTCCCGGAAGTCCAGGCCTGGCGGAAGTTCTCGCCGGATCCTGCAGCGTTCAGGACGCCGTCGTCCGGGTGGCCGATTTGCCTTCTTTGTATTTCCTGCCGGCCGGGCGTTGTTCCGCTAATCCGACCGAGCTGCTGGACTCCGCCCGTTGGCGAAGCGTCGTGACGTGGTTGCACAGCACCTTCACCTTCGCGATACTCGACTCGCCTCCCGTAGGTATGGTAGCCGATTACGATCTGATTCAGTCCGTCTGCGAGGGCATTATTCTGGTCGTTCGCCCGGGTCATACGAATCGGCGGTTGCTGCAGAAAACCATCGATCAAGTGCCTTCGGAAAAGCTTGTAGGGGTAGTAGTGAACGCAGTGAACGACTGGTTTTTGTGGCGAACACATGGCCGCTATTACGGATATTACCGATGTCAGAACCAAGAGTAAGCGTTATCATCCTGACCTGCAATCGCCCGCACCTGATCGGCCGGGCGATCGACAGCGTGATACGCCAACAATACCGGGAGTGGGAAGTCATCGTCGTTCACGACGGACCGGATGAACGAACGATCCGTGCGATGCGGGAGTGGGAGTCGCGGGACACCAGGATTCGATACTTTCACCGCGAGGCGCCTGGAAACATCGCTGAAGCTACAAACTACGGCATATCCCAAGCCAGAGGCGAATACATCGCGATTCTCGACGACGACGACTGCTGGGCGACCCCGGACAAACTGGAACTGCAAGTCAAGTTCCTGGATGACAATCCCGAGTACGTAGCTTGCGGAGGAGGTGCGATTGTCATCGATCGCAACAACATTGAAACGCTGCGTTACCTCAAGCCGGAGAATGACCAGGCAATCAAGAGCCGCGCACTGCTGGCAAACCCGATGGTCCATTCAACCTTAATGTATCGTCGCTCCGTTGCCCTGGCTTTGGAGGGCTATAATCGGACCCTTCCTGGCTTTCAAGACTGGGACTTTGTGCTCAAGCTGGGAAAGGCCGGCAAGCTCTATAACTTCCCGGTATATTTCTCATATTATTCTCTGTGGCATGCGGGGGGATCGTTTCAGCAGCAGACTAAGAATACTCGGGCCGGCATCGGAATTGTTTGGTCCCACAAGCGACGGTACGCGCATGCCGGGGTCGCTCTCGGCCTAATGTCGCTCTACCATGCCTACGCCCATCTGCCCCTATTTGCCAGAAAGCATTCGTATGACTTCCTGGCTCGCTTGAAAAAAAGCAGGTTTGCCGGGAAGAGTTCGCCGGTACCCATCTCCGATCGATCAGGAGAGATGGCTCTTTGGAAGTCCGTTCGGTGAAAATGCCTGCTGGACGAGTTGTTTTCCAGCCCGGACGCCGGGGCATCAAGTCGTATTCCCGATTGTCCAACCATTCCTGACGCTATCGCGCGGGTTTGAGAACATCGACTTGACTTCGCGCTGTAAGTAGTCGTCCTGAATTCGCATGCGGCGCGTACGCCGGATTTCGCGTGAATGGCGGCCGTTTCAGTGACGGCCTGCACACGGACTACGCCGCCATGCCCGACAACATCCATCCGTCCTGCCGCGCTTGCCAGTTTTTCGACATCTTGCTCATTTTTCGCAAAGCCGCTAGCGGACTGCTGCGAGGCGCGACGCGGACTCCGACATGGCTGAATTCAGCATGGATACCATTTCGGCCGCCGCTGTGCACTGCATAGGTACGACGCTGCCGGTCATAGGCGGCTGTGCCATCTTTCTCACCGAGCCGCAGTCTTTCCACAAGGGATCAAACGATTGGGCAATTCTCCGAATGATTGGCATCCTAAACTCGCAGCACTGGCCACTCCCTGCGATATCGGCAGCTTTGGGCCACTCGGAAATTGTGTTCTTGCCCCGCAAGCCGTTCTTGGTTATGAGGTTACGTTTCGCTTCGCACGCCCGGGTGTTGTTTGGCTTTCTGCGTGCTATTTATATGTCAGCAAAATGTTGACAGGCTGCATCGCACTCGCGAAAGTGTGTGAGCCGCGCCGCAGACTGTCAATTCCGCCAATCGAAGAGTGGCGGCCTGTAAGTGACAAGGGCGAAGCTATGTTCTCAGCTCAATATCTGAACGCAATTGAGTCCGGCCGGCCCGGATACGAGCCGGCCCCGGACCGCCCACAATGGTACGCCGTCTATACCCGCCCACACTTTGAAAGGAAGGTCGCGGCCAGGCTCGCCGAAAAACAGGTGGAACACTATCTGCCTGTCTTCAACGAAGTTCACCAGTGGCAAGACCGCAAGAAACCCGTGGAGGTACCGGTGTTTCCCAATTATCTGTTTGTGCGGCTTGTGGATAGCCCGTCCGAACGGTTGCGCGTACTGGTAACCAGCGGGGTGGTACGCATCTTGGGCGCGGAGGTCCAGGCGGAACCTGTGCCGGACTCGCAGATTGTTGCCGTCCGTCGCATGCTGGCGGGCAGCAGCGCGAGGTGTTATCGGCAGCCGTGGCTTCAAGCCGGCACACTGGTGCGCGTCCGGCGCGGGCCCCTCAAAGACCTGCAGGGCTTCCTGGTCAGGGTCAAGAATCACGCGCGCCTGATCGTGTCGATCGATCTTCTGGCACAATCGGTCGCGACCGAAATTGATGTTCACGACGTCGAACCGGTTGCGGCGCCTCGTGGCGGGGCTTCTTGCATCGGGCAACCGGTCGCACTCAATTAGGCGGAAGGAGATTCCGTCTGGTCCCGAGGTCCACTCTACGCCGGAGTAAACGCGATGTACCCTAATCTAAAACTAAAGCTCTGGTCTACCGGAATGAGACAAAACCGGCTGGCACAGATGCTCGGCATGGACGAAACCATGCTAAGCAAAGTTATTAACGGCTTCCGCGAAGCAACTCCCGATGTCAGGCAAAGGATCGCCGGCCTTCTGCAAGCGGATGAGAGTTGGCTGTTTCAGCGTAAGAGCGCCGATTTAGAATACAAGTCCGCGGGGCGCGAGCGGAGTTAAGAGAACCAGAATATGTGTGGCATCGCAGGCGTGATGACAGCCGACGGCGAAGTGCCGTCCCCGGCAGCGTTGAACGGCATGATCCGTATGATCCGGCATCGTGGACCGGACGAGTCCGGAGTGCATGTGGAACCCTGCGTGGGGCTGGCGCATGCCCGCCTGAGCATCATCGACCTGGCCGGGGGGAGTCAGCCGATGCGCAATGAGGACTCCTCGCTGTGGATCACCTTCAATGGCGAGATCTTCAATTATCTGGAACTGCGCGAAGATCTGATCAAGAAGGGCCATGCATTCGCGACTAATTCCGATACCGAAGTCATTCTTCACTTATATGAAGAAAAAGGCGAGGATTGTGTCACCTATCTGAACGGCCAGTGGGCCTTCGCCATCTGGGACCGGAATCGCCGGCGTCTGTTCCTTTCCCGCGATCGGCTGGGGATCCGGCCGCTCTTTTACACGTGGGCCGGTAAGAACCTTGTCTTCGGCTCGGAAATGAAAGCGCTGTTCGTTTATCCCGAAGTCAGGCGCGAGCTGGATCTCAACGGGCTGGACGAGATTTTCACGTACTGGTGTACAATCCCGCCGCGGACCGTTTTTCGAGGCGTCTTCGAGCTGCCCCCCGGCAACTCCATGGTCGTGGAGGCCGGCAGGGTGACGGTGCGTCCGTATTGGGATCTTGAGTACCAAGACGACTGTGGAGCGGTGGACGCGGCGAAGGAGAGCGACTACGCCGATCGGCTTCTGGATCTGCTCATTGACGCAACCCGTATTCGGCTCCGCGCGGATGTCCCGGTGGGCGCGTACCTCAGCGGGGGACTGGATTCGACTCTGACAACCGCGCTGATCAAGAAATTCACGGATACGCGTCTTAGGAGTTTTTCCGTTTCGTTCGACGATGCCGAATTTGACGAAAGCCCGTATCAACGAGAGGCCGTGCGCTTTCTGGATACCGATCATCGGGAGGTCCGGTGTACCTCAGCCCAGATCGGAGCGCTTCTACCCGAGGTCGTGTGGCATACCGAGAAGCCGATTCTGCGGACCGCCCCTGCGCCTCTTTATCTTCTCTCAAAACTGGTGCGGGACAGCGGTTACAAGGTGGTGATTACCGGAGAGGGATCCGACGAAATACTAGGTGGGTACGACATCTTCAAAGAGGCCAAGATCCGCCGGTTTTGGAGGGCGCAGCCTAACAGCCATATGCGGCCGCTGCTGCTGAGACGATTGTACCCGTATCTCGATAATATCCAGAGTCAGCCGGATGCCTACCGCAAGGCATTTTTTCACGTACAGGTGGATCCGGCTTTGGAGGCTTTCTTTTCGCATATACCGCGGTGGCAGCTTACCGCCAGGCTAAAGGGCTTCTTCTCCGACTCCGTGCGCGCGGAATTGGGCGCGGACAACTGTTACGCCGCTATTGCGGCGGCACTTCCGCGGAGTTATTCGTCCTGGCAGAGTTTCTGCCAGGCCCAATATCTGGAAACGAAATACCTTCTTCCAGGTTATATCCTCTCGTCGCAAGGCGACCGGGTAGCCATGGCGCACGCCGTGGAGGGCAGATTCCCGTTCCTCGATTACCGTGTCGTCGAATTCGCTTCGAAGCTTCCGCTTAGCCTGAAAATGAAGGTGTTGGATGAAAAGTACCTGCTCCGGCGCTGCGCCCGGAACCTCATTCCAACTTCCGTGCAGACCAGGCGCAAGCAGCCTTATCGGGCTCCGGAGGGCGCCAGCCTGCTCGATGCGGCGGCTGGCGAGTACGTTGCGGAACTGTTGTCGCCCACACGCATCCGGCGCGACGGAATCTTCGACCCGCAGCCGGTGGAGAAGCTCCTTAACAAGTTCCGGAGAGGCGCCGCCATTGGCATTAAGGACAATATGAGCCTGGTGGGCATTGTCTCAACACAGCTTCTAGTGCACCAGTATATCCATCATTTCGATTGCAAAGGAATCGCTTATGCCGCTTAACGAGGAGCTTCGCCAGTTTGTCACGGATAACTTTCTGTATGGCAAGAGCAGCGCTGGTCTTGCCGACCATGATTCATTCCTCGACAAGGGTATCATCGACTCGACGGGCGTTCTGGAGTTAGTCGCCTTTCTCGAGCAGCGTTACGGAATTCTCATGCAGGATCACGACTTGCTCCCTGAGAACCTCGACTCCATCGACAACCTGGCGAGATTCGTCGGTAGCAAGCTTTCCCGGAATTGAGTACCTGCTATGCAAGTAGAATCGTTTCTGGAACAAAGTGCGCGCAGCGTGCCCGGTAAAACTGCGTTGGTCTGCGGAGAACGCAGGCTAACCTACGGTGAATTGGACCAGAGCGCCAACCGGTTGGCGCAGTCGCTGATCGCCGCTGGCGTGCACCGCGGAGATCGCGTAGCGGTGTACCTGGAGAACTCGGTAGAAGCCGTTGTGTCGATCTTCGCCATCCTGAAGGCCGGCGCCGTATTCCTGGTTATCAATCCGACCACCAAGCCCGACAAGCTGTGCTACATCTTGCATAACTGCCGCGCGAAGGGGTTGATAACAGACACCCGCAGGGAGACCGCCAGCGGGGACGCCCTGGCCGGAGTCGCATCGCTATTGGCTATTTGGCTGGCCGGCGGCATAGGTAAGCACGTGGCAGCGGCCGGCAAACGTCTCGTGGACCTCGATGCTGTATTGAACGATGCGGGCCTTCCGGCGCAGGCGTTGCCCAAGAGATGCATCGACATTGACCTTGCCGCACTGATCTATACATCGGGGTCCACCGGCCGGCCGAAGGGCGTGATGCTGACCCACTTGAACATCGTGGCCGCGGCCACCTCGATTACCACCTACCTGGAGAACCGTACGGAAGACATCATTCTAAGCGTTCTTCCACTCTCGTTTGACTACGGCCTATACCAGGTACTGATGGCTTTCAAATTCGGTGGCACTGTGGTGCTGGAGCGCTCCTTTACCTATCCGTACAAAGCAATCGATCTTCTGATACGGGAGAAGGTGACGGGCTTTCCGATCGTGCCCACGATGGCTGCCGTGTTGCTGCAAATGGATTCTGCATCCGTCCAATGTCCCTCCCTGCGCTACATTACCAATACGGCCGCCGCACTACCCACCGAACACATCCGGCGTCTGCGGGACCTGTTCCCCTCGGCGGAGTTGTACTCCATGTATGGGCTCACGGAGTGCAAACGCGTGTCGTACCTGCCGCCAGAACAGCTCGACATCCGGCCGACGTCCATCGGCCGTGGCATGCCCAACGAAGAAGTTTATATTGTGGACGACGAGGGTAACCGGTTGCCGCCGCAGGCAGTCGGTGAGCTCGTGGTGCGCGGCGCCAACGTGATGAAGGGGTACTGGGAGCTGCCGGAGGAAACTGAGAAAATGCTCAAGCCGGGCCCCTTGCCTGGGGAAAAAGTGCTGCATACCGGCGACTTATTCAGAAGCGACGAGGAAGGATACTTGTACTTCGTCGGCCGTAAAGACGACATCATCAAAACCAGAGGCGAAAAGGTGAGCCCACGAGAGGTCGAGGACGTACTCCACGCGATACCGGAGGTAGCCGAAGCCGCGGTTATTGGGGTGCCGGATGCCGTGCTCGGGCAGGCTATCCGGGCGGTAATTTCGCTGCGCGAGGGAACTCAACTGCGCGAGAACGACGTACTGCGCTATTGCGCCGCGCGGCTGGAGGATTTCATGGTGCCCAAATCGGTCGTCTTCGTCAGTTCCCTGCCGAAGACCGGCAGCGGGAAAGTGAGCAAGCGGGAGATTGCCGCGAGCGTCGGAGAGACCGTATGAGTGTGGCTGTGGGATTCTCGGCAGAGGTGCTGCACCTCAACTCGGCCGCGGCTGCCGCGCACATAGAAGCAGCGATTCGGGACGCAGTCTTTCAACGATTGCGCCGTCGCGGTGCAGTCGTTGCCATTTCGGGCGGCATCGATAGCAGCGTAGTCGCTGCGCTGTGCGCCCGGGCGCTGGGCCCTGACCGCGTGCTCGGGCTCATGCTGCCTGAGGCGGACTCGTCGCCGGAGAGCTTGCGCCTGGCGCAATCGCTGGCCACATCTCTCGCAATCCGCACGCAGGTCGAAGATATCGGCGGAATCCTGGCTGAAGCGGGCTGCTACCGGAGGCGCGACGAGGCGATCCGCCAGGTTATTCCGGAATACGGTGACGGATATAAGTGCAAGATCGTATTGCCTGATATGTTGCGGAACAACGCATACGCCGTGTTTTCAGTAGTGGTGCAGTCGCCCAGCGGCCAGCGCACCAAGGCCAGGCTGTCGCTGGAAGCATACTTGGGAGTAGTTGCCGCAACCAATTTCAAACAACGCACGCGTAAGATGATGGAGTATTATTATGCGGACCGCTTCAACTATGCGGTAGCCGGTACTCCCAACCGTTTGGAATACGATCAGGGATTCTTTGTCAAGAACGGCGATGGCGCCGCGGATCTGAAGCCCATCGCCCATCTATACAAATCCCAGGTATATGAACTGGCCGCGTACCTCGGCGTTCCGGAAGAGATCCGGCGACGACCGCCTACGACAGATACCTATCCGCTGGACCAATCCCAGGAGGAGTTCTATTTTCCGCTGCCGTTCCAGAAGATGGATCTGTGCCTCTATGGGAAGAATCATTGTATACCGCCGGACGAAGTTGCTCCTACCGTGGGCCTGACGGCCGATCAGGTCGCTCGCGTTTATCGTCTGATCGATTCCACTCGAAACGCCACTCAGTATCTTCACCTGGGGCCGATATTGTGCGCAGACGTGCCGGAAGCCGGATCCTGAATCGCAATTTAGGGATGCACACAAAGACAGGGACAAATCGATGAAACAAAATTCGCGTCAAGTGGTTCTCGTCACCAGCCTCGCATTGTTGGGTGCCCCCGCGTTTATGAGGGGACAGGGGACGGCGTCTCCCGGGGAATCGTCGGCCGGATCGACAGCCGCCACCGTTCGGCCACTCGTGAATCCGTTCCGGGTTGCCACTAAACAATGGTTCCCGGGCATCCGCGCAAACATTACTTTCCCTGTCGGCAGCGCGCCTGCAGCCGGCGCGGTAGACAATACCGGCCATGTATGGATTTCAAACGGCGGCAGCGCCTCTGTTACCGAGATGCTTCCGGATGGCGTTATCCTCGGCACCTTTCCGATCGCCGCGGGCGCGGATCTCGCTAACGTGCCGCAACGATCCACCGTCTGGTATCTGGCGCAGAGCGGTGGCAACCACATCTGGCGCGATAGTGCGCCTGCGGGAACGCCAGTCCCGGCAGGCATCGCTTTCGCCGGCGACAGCATTTGGATAGCCGATTATGGGCGTGGTCTCGCGGTTCAAATGTCTTTGTCCGGCGTAGTGCTGCGATCCGTTCCGGTCGGGCTTGGTCCTTTTGCGATATCCTTTAACGGCTCCCAGGTGTGGGTCGCCAACGAGAACAGCAATAGCGTCAGCGTAATAAACGCGGCGAACGGAGCCGTCGCCGCCACCTATGACACCGGTGTAGCTCCCGTGGGTCTCGAGTGCGACGGTGAGCATATGTGGATTTCTAACTCCAGCAGCAACACCGTGGTTGAAATGAACTTCGATGGCAGCACAGTTACCACCTTTACCGTCGCCGATCCGACGTCTGGCCTTGCTTGGGACGGTGTCCGCATGTGGGCATCCAGTTTTGCCGGTTCGGTGGTCGGCCTTGCCCCCGACGGCACTTCTCTTGGGCCAATTGCAGTTGGCGCAGGCACGCAGGGCGTGGCCTTTAATGGCGTCGACTGGGTGTACGTGGCCGGTTTGCAATCAAATAATGTCACGGTCGTTCGCGTCACAGACGGCAAGGTAATGGCGGTACTCCCCGTTGGCAGCGAACCGGTCGCAGTGATCTTCACCGGAATCAACATGCTGGTCACCAACAGCCTTGGTAATAGCGTCAGTTTGCTGTAGCTCTGGGCGGGCAACGGCGACAACGTCGAGGCGCCGGATAAGTGGCCGGTGACCGCCGGCTTGAGGGTAACGGGAAATGCCGATGTACGAATCCATCCAAAGCCCTCGATGTTCGAGTCGCCCTTTCCCGCGCCAGCGTTTTGCCTCCGTCGGCCATACCGCTTTACGCGTCCGGCTGGACTGGTATGAATAATCCCAGGGGAACGCCTCTGACACTCATGACAACCAACACCGCATGTGCGTTGACCGGAGAACCCCGTCAAGACGTCCGCCAGGAACGGGTTCTGTTTTTGGAGAGTGGAACGGGTCCGGGCGGATCCTTGAACTTTCTGCGCGATTTCGCTGTTCATCTGGATCGGAGCAGGCTATTTCCGATCATGGGTCTTTACTCTCCAAATCGCAGCCGGTCTCTGGACGACATGCGGCGAATGCGCATTCCGGTCTTCGTCTTCGGCGCCGGCGGGCCTTCCGCGACGCCGGCCACCGGATACGTCTCACGCCTGTTTGACACCGGATTAAGGCGGATCCGCGCCCTTCGCACCATGGCACGGCTCGCCTCAAAAGTATTAACTATCCAACTGCCGCTAGCCTGGAAGATACGCCGCTTCATCAAGAAAGAGTCAGTAGAGATGATCGTACTGAATCAGGATGTCCATTTCCACGTACCGGGCGTACTGGCGGCTAAGTGGGCTGGAGTTCCCTGCATCTGCCGCAAAGCGGGCGGAATAGGAGAATCACGCCGGTTGAAACGCATCTTGAACCGATGGGTCGATCTATTCGTGAGTATATCCAGCGCTACCGAAGCCGACCAGCGCGATACCCCGGGAACGAAAAGACTCATAAAGATCCACGAGGGCGTGGATCTTACCAGGTTCCTCTCATTGCCGCCAAGGCAGGCCATGCGGCGGCAATTGGGTCTGCCCGACGGAAAAAAGGTCGTAGCATGCATATCCAGGATCGAAAAGGGCAAGGGTCAGATTGAATTCATCAAGATGGCCCCTCTGATTCTGAAGCGTTATCGCGATGTGGTCTTCCTCATTGTGGGCGGCCGCGAACCTGAGGACCTGCCTCTGATGGGCGAATTAAAGTCCCTTGCCTGTGCGCTGAATGTCGAAAACGACGTCATCTTCGCTGGATGGCGCGATGACATTCCGGCGGTTTTGACGGCAGTCGACGTCTTCGCGCATTGTCCCACCACCTTCATCGAAGGTCAGGGAATCGCGTGCCTCGAGGCAATGGCAGCTAGCGTACCGGCTGTGGTATCCGAGAACGGCGGACTGCCGGATGCGGTTCTGGACGGAGTGACCGGCTTCGTGGTGCCGCCGGGCGATGTTGAGCGCATGGCTAGCGCGGTGGCGAGCCTCCTCGGGGATGAAAACCTGGCCCACGGGTTTGGCCGGCAGGCCAGAAGACGCGTTGAGCAAATGTTTGACATGGCCGTCAATGGCCGCGCTCTGCAGCAGGTCCTGCTGGAATTCGTGCGCCCGTCGATGAATGCCTTGCGTAACAGTGTTCAGAGCGCAGCAGGAGCACAATGAGTTTAACTGCGGCCCCCGTCGCAGGTGCCGGCCAGATGAGCAGCGATGTGGTGCGGGCGAGCATAGCTGCAAATTCTTTCTGGTACGGCTTAGAAACAGTTGCAGAAGTCCTGATCGGTGTAGCATCTTCCATCGCGATTGCTCGCGTAATTGGCCCTCAACGCCTCGGGTATTTCGTCTACCTGACATTTCTCACGAATGTGGTTGGCCGGTTGGGAGCGGAGGGGGTAGCGACCGCAGCCCGAAGATATATGTCGGAGTATCTTGCCCGCGGGGAGATGGGGCTGGCCCGATCCGTGTTTTTTGCGACTCTCCGTCTGCAAACCACCTTATCGGCCGCGGTGGTATTGTTCGGTGTCGCCATCGCCTGGTTCTTAGTTGAGCCGCACTACCGGCTGGCGGCGTGCTTGCTTGTGCTATCGGTCGCGCCGGCTCTGGTGAACGTCGTCCCGTCCCAAGCGAACATGGCGGCGGAGCGCTTCTCCAGGAACATACCCAGCACCATCGCTGGTCTTGTGGCTTACGCGATCATGATCACCGTGGCCTTGGCGCGCGATTGGTCGCTCGCCGGCTTGGCCTCCGCTTTTCTCATCCGCCGCCTCGTGGAGATGACCATTCGTTTAGTACCCGCAATCCAGTGGATGCTAAGGCTGCCTGTTTGCAGCGACACCAAGTCGGTGAATCGCAAATTGCTTACCGTTTCTGCCCAAAACCTGGCCATCACAGTCCTCACGCTTGTCGTCTGGGACCGGTCGGAAATCGTCTTTCTCAAGGCGTTCTGCGATGTACGCCAATTGGCGTTCTACTCTGTCGCTTTCAGCGTCGCCGGATACCTGGCATTGCTGCCCAACGTCATCGGCGCGGCGATTGGGGCCAATGTGATGGTGGAATATGCACGCGGCCGGTCGCGTACCAGCGGCATTGCGGAGAAGTCCATTCGCTTCCTGGCACTGATTGTGCTGCCTTTGAACTGCGGCATAGCTGCGTTAAGCGGACCCGCTATCCGTGTTGCGTACGGGCCGTTGTACGCCGCCGCGATTCCGGTTCTCGCTATTACCGCTGTACTGGCTATTCCGAAGTCGTTTTATTGGCTGCCATACACCATTCATTTGGCGGCTGACAAGCAGGTGGTCGTACTGCGGTGGCTCATCATAACGGCAGGCCTGAACGTGGGCATGGATGCTCTATTGATTCCCCGGTATGGCGCGGTTGGCGCGGCCATTGCCAACGGTTTGGCACAGTCCTTTACAACGGCAATATTGTTGGCCAGAGCCAGGCAACTTTGTCCTATGAAAGTCCTGAACCGCACCGTCGGGGCGATTGTCGCGTCCGCGGTGCTGATGGCTGTTGCGGCCGCTCTGCTGGCGTTTTTCCTGCCGGCTCTACCGGCAGCCATTGCCGGTGTGATCGTGGGCGGAATTGTGTATTTCGGGTGTCTTCGCTTAACGCGCGCCTTGTCGCAGGCAGATCTCGCGCTGTTGGATCAAGGCTTCGCCGGATTACCCCCGGCGGTCTGCAGGTATGTCAGACCGATAGTCGCGCTCGCGGTTGGCGGGCGACGCCATATCGTGCCTGAAACTATCGATACCGCAGTTGTGGCCGAACCGGTGTACGCTACAGGCGCTGCGGTTAGCGTGCCGCACGACCGTTGACATCGTCCGATTGCCGAGTGACACCGCTGTGCCCAATTACAAGGTCTTTACCGCCGACATCGAAAGAGATCGGGACCTGATCCTTGAAATCTGGAGACGCAATCTTAACGATCTTGACAGGCTTGAGGAGAAATTCGATTGGCATTTTCGTAACAACCCATGCGGAAGCGGACAGTGTTGGATCCTTGAAGCCGACGGCCGGCCGGCCGGCACCACTTCGCTGGGGCTGCGTGAAATCAAGTTAGGCAGCGAAGTGATTTCAGCCGGCATCGCGTGCGATCTCGCAGTCGACGAAGCGCACCGGTTCTTGCAGCCCGCGCTGACCTTGCAAAAAGAGCTGCTTGCTTCGATGCACGACTCCGTTCGGGTTGCCTATGGCCTGCCGAATCCCAAAGGAGCTGCGGTCATGAAGCGCGCCGGGTATCGCGAGGTTACGCCCGTGCACCGATATGCAAAGGCTCTGCGGGTTTCACCGTACTTGCTGCGGAACCGGCGCCTCGCTTGGAGCGCTCCGATTCTCGGAAGCATCGCAGACTTCGCCTATGCCGGATTCTGCAGGCTGAGGGAACGGCCAGGCAGGCTGTACACCGCCAGAGTATTTGCCGACTTCGACGACCGCTTTGACGACTTATGGACGCGCGTGGAGTTGGAGCACACTTGTCTGACCGTGCGCAACAGCCGGTTCTTGCGATGGCGGTACAGGGAATGCCCGTTGCACCATTACACCGTGCTCGGCCTTCTCGCCGCGGATCGGTCAAGGCTGCTAGGCTACGTCATCTACTATGCCGAAGGAACGTGTGCGGTATGCGCCGACATATTCTCAGGCAGCGACGACCGTGACATCGACTGCCTGCTCTCGGCCTGGGTTTGCCAGGCGCGCCATGCGGGGTTGACGGGCATGTCTGCTGCCTGTTCCGTGCCGGACGCCCTACAAAGAGGCCTGCGCCGCATCGGTTTTACCCGGCGGACAGCGCCCGTGCAGTCTGCGCCATCGCCGTCGCAGAAGCAAGAAGTGAGCCGATCCCTCCTGGCGCATGGCCGGCTATCCGTGCATACCGGCGCGATGTCTGCCTGGTATTTCACAAATGGCGACCAACCCTACTGACCGCCGGACTGCAATTTCTACTCGCCGCTTTAGCCGCATGCCTCTTCGCCGAAGGAATGGTAATTCCAGCCAAGGTCAACCGCTTACGCGTGACGCCGTGAAATACGAAATCCATTGTGAGGTCGAGCTTGAGGGTTTTTACCACTTGGCGAACCTCTACACCGCTGTATGCGAATTGGCGAAGGAAGGCCGCGCCACGGCATCGTTTCGATGTACTCGAAGACGGCGGGCGACGGATCCAAGCACTGTCTCCATGCGCGTTCGCAACCCGGCCACCGGCGCCTCGCTGCGCGTCGCTTTTGAGATGTCGGACCGCAGCGACGTGTTCAATTTGGAAGCGCTGGAGAACTGTGATATCTACTTCAAGCGCAGTTATTATGTGCCCGACCTCGAGCCGCTGAGTGCGCGGTTGCGGGAAAAAATCATGCCCGGCGGTCTGAACTTCGCTTGCCGGACTCCATCAAGCTCCCGGCGCCTGTTGCCCTTATTGATTCCGCTCTACGGCTCTCGCGCAATCGCTTCGCCGCGGTCTGTGCTCCGTAATCTTGGCCTTCACCGGAGAATATTAGCTAGTTTTATTCGCAGTCCCCTGTTCTCGGACTTTCAAAATCCGCCGGACGGCGGTGTCGAGCGAGTTATCCTATTTCAAACGCGCGTATGGGACCCGGCGGATATCCAGCCAGACATCGCTGAGGAGGTGAACGGCAGGCGCGTCCAAGTGGTTCGAGCGCTCAAGGCTGAGTTCGGGCCGCTATTCCGCGGAGGCCTTGTGCCGGATGCCTACGCATGCAAGCATTATCCGGACGCCGTGACGGCTGAGCCGTCGCGCCGCGATCTTTTTATCGCGCGGAGCAAGCGAGCGCTGATTGGCATTTACACAAGGGGACTGCATCACTCTTTGGCATTCAAGCTTCCGGAGTACCTGGCGAGTTCCAAGTGTATAGTGAGCGAGCCTTTGCGTAATCAATTGGCAGACCCTCTGATGCCAGGTCTGAATTACCTTGAGTTTGATTCAATCGGCAAATGCGTCGAAAATTGCGCTCGTCTACTCGCTGATAAAGATTTGGTAGAGCGGATGCGGCAATCAAACTGGGAGTATTATCGCGCGCATGTCTACCCTAGCGGCAATCTCGCGAACTGCCTCGACCGGGCTCTCTTGAAAGAGTCCTGCCGGCTCTGCGCCATGGAGAGGCTCGCTTGATGGCGTTCCTGTTAACCCTGTTGTATATCGTCCTGACAGTGCTCTCCCCGGCGGAGTTATTTCCTGACCTGGCGCCCTATCGCATCATGCTCTGGCTCAGCCTGCTCGCGATCCTCTGGTCGGTTGCCGGTTTCTTTAGCGCGCCATGGCTAAAGCTGCCGCAGTTCCGTCTCATGCTGGGAATCATCCTGGCCATCTGTCTCTCGCGCCTTCTCAATGGATGGTTGGGGGGAGTAGGTCCTGCCCTCGCTGATTTCCTGCCGGCGGCTATCGTATTCTTCTTGGTTCTGTGGAATCTGTCCTCGCTCGCCCGCCTGCGATGGCTTTCCACAACCCTCATCCTGATTGCGATCTATTATATTGCCCAGGGAGCCCTGGCGTACCACAGCGGGGATGAGACGAGTCCTTTCGTTTATGTGCAACGTGTCTCGGGGGGCGGCAGCGCGGCCAGCCCGGCATCCTATCTTCGTATCCGTGCGTTGGGCTTTCTCAACGATCCGAACGACTTCGCGCAGTTCCTCCTGATGTTGCTGCCGTTCGCATTCACGGCTTGGATGAAAGGAAAAGTTGCCCGGAATTTCTGCCTGTGCGTGGCGCCTGCGGTCGCCCTGCTGTATGGCATCTACCTGACCAGTTCCCGCGGCGCTCTCCTGGCGTTGGCGGTGCTCATCGTATTTCTTGTCAAGGATCGACTGGGCGCCCGGCGTGGTGCGCTGTTCTTGCCTGTCGCAGTGGCCTTGATCCTGGCTCTCAACCAAACGGGTCGCGCCATTTCCGTGCACGAAGACTCGGCTCTGGGGCGCGTGAACGCTTGGTCTGAGGGTCTGGGGATGTTCCAAAGCTCTCCGCTTTGGGGCATCGGATACGGGCTGTTCACTGAGCATAACGAACTAACTGCCCACAATTCGTTCGTCCTATGCCTGTCCGAACTGGGCCTGATCGGTACGTTCGCCTGGCTGGGTCTGCTGGTCGCCTGCGTGCTGCACCTGCAGGAGAGCTCCAGAAGGTGCGCGGCCGCCGGGGATAGCGAGACCGGGCGGTGGGCGTTTGCGCTGCGATTGTCCCTCTACACAACCTTGGCGACATGCTGGTTCCTCTCGCGCACTTACTCATTGCCACTGTACCTGCTGCTTGGCATGGCCGCGGCGCTGTCGGTGCAGACGGCTCACCTTGCGCCGGCCGAACCGCAACCGGTGCGCTGGCCATGGGTTACAGCCATGCTTCTGCCCGCTCTTACGGCGATGGTCTATGTTACGGTTCGCATGCGCGCGTTATAAACCTATGAAAATCGTACAACTCTTACCCAGTCTGGACATAGGCGGCGTGGAGCGGTTAGCTGTCGACCTGGCGTGCCGCCAGAAATGCGAAGGTCACCAGCCGGTGATGTTCTGTACGTCGCACCCCGGCCAATTCGCGCCAGAGGCGGAAGCCGCGGGCATTCCTGTGCGCGCATTCGGCAAGCAGTCGGGCCCTTCCCTGCGCCTGGTCGCGGCCCTGGCTCAGGCATTGCGGGAGCAGCGCGCCGATGTGCTGCATGCGCATAATGCCCTGGTTCTGCACTATGGCGTCGTGGCCGCGCGCCTGGCCGGCGTACCTGTGGTAGTCAACACACGCCATGGCGGAAACCTGAACTGGGACCCCCATTGCGAGCGGATCTGGCGGCGCGCGGTACCCTGGGCGGACGCCGTAGTTTTCATCTCCGAGGGCGTCCGAGAGTATTACACCGAACGAGACAAACTGTCTTCGCGCAATACATGCGTCATTTATAACGGGATCGATTTGGATAAGTTTGCCGCCCGGCCGCTCCGTTCCGCCAGCGATGGATTCAGCTTTGGCGCGGTCGGAAGGCTGGTGCCCGCTAAGGACCACGTGACTTTGGTCAAGGCATTTGCTCTGCTCGCGGATCGCATGCCGAACTCTGAGCTGCACTTACTCGGTGAGGGGCCGTGCCGGTCTGTCATCGCTGATACGGCAGCATCCCTTGGGGTCCAGGACCGCGTAGTGCTGCATGGCGCCAGCCGCGACGTTGCCGGATTTCTTTCCACGCTCGACTTGTTCGTTCTGTCATCCATCGACGAAGGTTTGCCCATCTCTTTGATGGAAGCCCTGGCAGCCGGGCTTCCTGTGGTCTCGACATCGCTCCCGGGACTGCGGGAACTCGCACCCGAGAATGTGGTCGCCGGCTATTGCCCCGCGGGACAGCCCGAACTGCTCGCCGGCTTGATGCTTCAGGCGGCCGCCCGTCCGGATCTGCCGGCAGTTGGCGAGCGGGCTCGCCAATGGGCCCGCCGGTTTGGAATCGACCAGACCTGGCATCGGTACCGGGATCTTTTTCAAGAAGCGCTTTTGCCCAAGCGACGCCGTCAATTCCGCGCTGCCTAGCGCATCGCATGACCCTACCCAGGAACTCCCAGATCTGGCTGCGGGATTATATCGAACAACGCCGCCGCGCCCGGCGTCGTCCATCGCCGAAGCGCGTCTGGCTCACCTTCGCGGATCATTATGAACCGCTGTGGAACGGCGCGGACGAAGCCACAGGGGCCGAACGCATCGCACATTGGGCGCGCGAATGGCCGCGCATCGCATCGAAATTTCACGATGCCGCCGGGCGATCGCCATGCTACACCTGCTTCTACCCGCAGGAGGAGTACCGGCCGCGGCTGATGGAGCCTGTCGCTCGCCTGGCGCAAGATCGCATCGCCGATGTTGAAGTGCACCTGCATCACGATGGAGAGGGGCAGCAGAACTTCATAGACCGCATCGCCACATTCGTCGATAATCTTCAGCACCGCCACGGCCTGCTGCGAACACAGAACGGAAAGCCGGCGTTCGCATTCATTCATGGCAATTGGGCCCTCGATAACTCCCGGCCGGATGGCCGGATGTGTGGTCTGAATAATGAGATCGCCCTTTTGCGGGATCTTGGTTGTTATGCGGATTTCACTATGCCCTCGGCGCCCTCGCCAACGCAGGCGCGCCTGATCAATACCATTTATTGGGCGGTCGACGATCCGGACAAACCAAAATCGTATGACCGCGGCATTCCGGTCGCGCCCGGAAGCACCACAACCGGCGACTTGCTGATGATCCCAGGACCGCTCGGTATCCGCTGGGCGGAACGTCTCCTGCCACGTCTGGAAAACGGCGAGGTCGCCTGTTACGATCCGCCCACCAAGTACCGGGTCCGCCGCTGGATCGACCTGGCCCCCAGAATTGGGACCGACAGTTTCGTTAAGTTGCACACTCATGGATTGCAGGAACGCCACTCCGCTTTCCTATTGCAGGGAGGCCTGGATCTGCTTTTCGCGCTAGTGACCCAGGAATGCGGCCGCGCCGGGTATGAACTGCGTTTCGCATCGGCGTGGGAAATGCGGCAGGCGGTGGACGCGGCCCGTCATGCCATTTTCGACCCCGCTCCAGCGTGCACAAATAAATGATCCAAGAATCGCCAACTCAATTGGAAGCTACTCCGGACGCCGGCGGCGTAGCCCTGCCGGACGGCCTCTCTATCGTGTACTTTGGCAACGACTGGTTCGCGGAAAACCGTACCAGCAGTCACCACATCGCGCGTTGGTTAGGCGAGCGCTTCCCCGTTCTCTACATCGAGACGCCGGGCATGCGAGCGCCAACCGCTTCCAGGCGCGATTTCAAGAAGCTCTGGCACAAGCTCAGCCGCGCTCTCCGTCCGCCGCAACGCGTTGCCCGCCACATGTGGGTCATGACTATGCCGCAGATCCCTTACCGCCGGTGGCCGCTCATCCGAAGGTTGAACAGTCTCTACGGGCGCTCGATCGTACGCCGCGCCATGCGGCAGCTCGGCTTCCACGATGTAGTCTCCTGGTTTGTGGTACCCCATCCGGGCACGCTGGCCGGCCAACTCGGGGAGCGGTTCGTAGTCTATTACTGCATCGACGATTACTCCGGGCTGCCGGACGTGGATTGCGGTGAAATCGCGCGCTTGGATGCCGCACTCACGCGCGCCGCCGATCAGGTCTTCGCGGCTTCCACCACATTGCTCGAAAGCAAGCGCAAGCTCCATCCAGCCACCGTTTTCTCGCCACACGGCGTGGACTTCGATCATTTCCAAAAGGCCGCCGCCCCCACTACGCCAATACCCGCGGAAGCACAGCGCTTGCGGCATCCCGTCATCGGCTATTTCGGATCGATCGGAGGCTGGGTCGATGTCGACCTTCTTCTCGATCTGGCCAAATCCAAACCGGAATGGACGCTTCTCATGATTGGCTTGGTAAGCGCCGACGTGCAAGAGCTGCGTGACTGTCCTAATGTTGTCTTCGCGGGCGCGCAGCCTTACGAGAAGCTGCCCGAATGGGCCAAAGCGTTCGACGTAGCCATCTTGCCGTATCGCCTGAATCGCGGGTCCATCAATGCGAACCCACTCAAACTGCGCGAATATCTGGCGACCGGAAAGCCTGTAGTGGCTGTGTCCACGCCCGAAGTCGACCGGTTTGCCCACTGCCTGCGCATCGCACATACCCGCGACGAATTCGTGCGCAAGATCGAGGAAGCTCTCACGTGTGACTCGGAAGTGCAACGGCAGGCCCGCATCGATGAGGTGATGGGCTGCACCTGGGAGGCCCGCGCCGCGGAAGTCGTAAAAGTCGTCGCGGCGGGTCTCGCAAGAAAACAAGTTAGCCGCTAACCGGATTCGCCATGTATCGTGTCGCTGTGGTCAGTTCCTACTTCCCAACCCGTGAGCAGCCTTACCGGGGTCACTCCGCGTACCGGACCTTACGCCAACTGCGGAAGTGGGCGGACATTGAGGTTTACGCGCCCTTCGCCCTTTACCCGCGATGGCTTACCCCGAGAAACTTCCCGTATTATCGCCCGGACCGCAACTACTGTCCGCCGGACATGCCAGCTCACTACTTCGAGTACCCGGCTGTTCCTGGACTTAGCCGGTTTCTGAATGGATTAGTCTGCAGCCGTTACTTGCTTCCCTATCTCGAAAACGCGAAGCCCGACGTGATCCTGAATTACTGTCTGTACCCTGATGGCTATGCGGCAATCGTCGCCGGAAAAGCCCTTAACGTCCCGGTAATCCTGGGGGCCATCGGCTCGGATCTCTGCCGGATTCCCGGCCGCGCGACACTGCGATTGACCCAAAAAGCGCTGCGTGGAGCCGCGGCGGTCGTTACCGTAAGCGAGGACCTCCGGCAACGGGCAATCCGCCTCGGCGCGGCTCCGGAACGCGTCAAGACCGTGCTCAACGGTTGCGATTCCTCCATTTTCCGGCTAGGCGACCGCGCCGCGGCGCGCGCCGCGCTTGGGCTTGAGGCCGACGCCGAGGTCGTCTTATTCGTCGGCCGCCTGGACGTGAACAAGGGACTCCGCGATCTGTTAGCCGCGGCGTCCCGGCTGGCTTCCGAACACCCTCGTCTGCAACTGCTGCTTGTCGGGGAAGGTCTCTTGCGGAACGAACTGCAAGACCGCGCCGACGCAGCAGGAATAGGCCGCCGGGTGTGCTTGCCAGGCGCTTGCAGTTCCGCCGAAGTAGCCCGATGGATGACCGCAGCCGATGTCTTCTGCCTGCCGAGCTACGCCGAAGGTTGCCCCAACGTCCTGGTTGAGGCGCTCGCCTGCGGCCGGCCCGTGGTAGCGACGACGATAGGTGGCATCCCCGAACTGGTAACAGAGAATTGCGGCATCCTGGTGCCTCCTAAAGACGCTGAGCAACTCGCCGCCGCATTGGATGCCGCCCTCCGCCGGCACTGGGACGAGCCCGCGATAGCCCGTCAGTTTCGCAGAGGATGGGACGATGTGGCCGCCGAGACCGACGCCATCTGTCGCACCGTACTGTCCTCTGGTAAGCCAATTTTATGCAAGATTTAGCGAGCAATTCCACTAAGCCGATCCGAGTAGGTCTGGCCGGCGCTGGATATGTCAGTACCTACCACGCGCGGGCCCTCCGCAGCCTGAAGCACGTGCAAATCGTGGGAGTCGCCGACCCCGATGTCGCCCGTGCGCGGCAACTGGCGGCGCACTTCAGTATCCCTGCCGTGTACCCCAGTCTCGCGAAGATGGCCTCCGCCCAGCCCGATGTTATTCACATCCTCACGCCTCCTTCGTCTCACTGTCAGTTGACGATCGAGGCGCTGCGCATGGGCTGCCATGTCTTCGTCGAGAAACCCATGGCGGAAACGGCGGAGGAATGCGACCAAATGATAGCCGCCGCCAGGATGGCCGGACGCATCCTCTCCGTGAATCATTCCGCCCGCATGGATCCAATTGTGCTGAAGGCTCTCGATTTGGTCCGTAGCGGCGGTTGCGGCGACATTCTGGCGGTAGATTTCTTCCGCGGATCGGATTACCCGCCGTATGCCGGCGGCCCGGTCCCCGCACCCTATCGCGCGGGCGCCTACCCATTTCAAGACTTGGGCGTCCACGGACTCTACTTACTGGAAGCCTTCCTCGGTAGAATCCTCAATCTGGACGTACGTTACTCGTCCAGCGGCCGCGAGCCCAATCTGTTATTCGACGAATGGCGCGCTCTAGCCGCATGTGAAAAGGGCACCGGCCAGATGTATCTTTCCTGGAGCGCCCGTCCCATGCGCAACGAGATCGTCATTCAAGGCACGCGCGGCTCAATCCATGTGGATTGCTTCCTCCAGACGTGTGTGGTCCGCAAGCGCCTGCCCGCGCCAAGGTTCATAGGCCTGGTCGCCGGCGCCCTCGCGGCGTCTGCATCGACCTTGGTGAGCGTGCCATGGAATGTCCTGCGATTTGCTACGGGCAAGCTGCTGTCCTCGCCTGGAATACACACCTCTATTCAGGCGTTCTACGATTCTCTTGGCGTGGGTGCGCCGCCCCCGGTCACTGCGGATGAAGGGCGCCGCATGGTGGCCTGGATGCAGCAGGTTTCTCGCGAGGCCAACGCCGAGAAGGAGCGCAGGTTGGGAGCTGGCGCGCCAATCCCGCCCGCCAAGATATTAGTAACCGGGGCGACGGGATTTCTAGGCCGGGCTCTACTCCAACGTTTGCGGCAGCGTGGCGAACCCATTCGCGTGCTCGTGCGCCGGCCGTCGGAGTCGTTAGCGGACGATCCCCTGATTCATCAGGTCTGCGGTGACCTGGGCGACCCCGACGCTGTCGGCCGCGCCGTGTCTGGAGTCGATCTCGTATATCATGTCGGAGCCGCCATGCGCGGCGGTAAGGCCGATTTCGAGCGCGGCACTGTTTGGGGCACGCGCAATATCGTGGACGCCTGCCTGCGGCATGGCATCCGGAAATTAGTCTACGTGAGTTCCCTCACGGTTCTCGATCACGCGAATCACCGCCGCGGAGAGCCGGTCACCGAAGCTTCGCCACTGGAGCCGCGCGCCGCGGCGCGGGGTTTCTATACGCAATCTAAGCTGGAGGCCGAGCAGATCGTCCTCGACGCGGTCCACAACCACGACCTCGCTGCCGTGATCCTGCGCCCCGGCCAGATCTTTGGCGCAGGCGCCGAAAACACAGCTCCTTCCGGAACCATCGCGATCGCCGGGCGTTGGGTAGTTATCGGCAGCGGGAAACTTCAGTTGCCTCTCGTCTATGTTGAGGACGTTGTAGACGCCTTGCTGATGGCCGAGAAGCGCAGCGTTCAGCCTGGATCGGTTTTCCATTTGGTGGATCCCGCCGTCATAACCCAGAACCAGTATCTGGAGTTATGCCGGAAGGTTCCCGGCAATGCGCTCCGCATCTGGCGTCTCCCGCGTTGGCTTCTCTTGGGAGCGTCCGTGGGCGTCGAGATGCTCTGCGCTTTGCTGCACCGCGACGCGCCAGTTTCCCGATATCGATTGCGATCCGCCCGGCCACTGAGCCCCTGCGATTGTTCGGCGGCCCAAGTGAACCTTGGCTGGATCCCCCACACCGGCGCCCGGCGCGGACTCAAC
>Ga0302325_10005607_pt1 | contig 28492 bp, 27 predicted proteins | sample Palsa_T0_2_FD_201948 | JGI IMG/M metagenome (GOLD analysis project Ga0302325, IMG submission 201948) | Peat permafrost microbial communities from Stordalen Mire near Abisko, Sweden - Palsa_T0_2 | ecosystem: Environmental > Terrestrial > Soil > Palsa > Peat permafrost | place: Sweden: Abisko...
GGCCACGACGGAGATCTCGCGCTCGAACGCGACGAACGACTCGACGATCGAGGGCTGGGCGCCGACGGCGCGCCATGCCGCGGCGGGATCGGCGCCCTCGCGCAGCGTCGCCTGGCCCTTGCCGTCGTAACCGAAGCGCCGCGTCTTGAGCACCGCCGGCCGCCCCACTACGCCGAGCGCCGGGACAAGCTCATCCGCGGTCGCAACGCCGGCATAGGGCGCGGTGGCGATGCCGAGGGAGGCGATGAAATCCTTCTCGACCAGCCGGTCCTGGGTGATAGCGAGGACCTTGGGATCGGGCAGCACCGGCTTGCGGGCGGCGAGGAAGGTCGCGGTCTCCGCGGGCACGTTCTCGAATTCGTAGGTGATGACGTCGACATCGTCGGCGAACCGGTCGAGCGCAGCCTTGTCGCCATAGTCGGCCTCGGTGACCCGGCGCACCACGTCGAAGGCGGGCGAGCCGCGCTCCGGGCACAGCACGTGACATTTGAAGCCGAGGCGCGCCGCCGCGAGCGCCAGCATGCGGCCGAGCTGGCCGCCGCCGAGAATGCCGATGGTCGCGTCCGGCTCCGACCGAAACGAAGGCGCGCTCACGCGCCGCCCTCGTTCGAGGGCACGTCCGCGACGGTTTCGGTCTGGTGCTTGCGCCAGGCCTCGAGCCGGCCGGCGAGCGCGGGGTCGGCGAGCGCGAGCACGCTTGCCGCGATCAGGGCGGCGTTGACGGCGCCGGGGCGGCCGATCGCCAGCGTGCCGACCGGAACGCCGGGCGGCATCTGGACGATGGAATAGAGCGAATCGAGCCCGGACAGCGCCTTGGATTCGACGGGAACGCCGAACACCGGAAGCGTAGTCATGGCCGCGGTCATGCCGGGCAAATGCGCCGCGCCGCCGGCGCCGGCGATGATCACCTGAAACCCGGCCGCCTTGGCGCCCTTGGCGAAGGCATAGAGCCGATCCGGCGTGCGATGGGCCGACACGATGCGCGCTTCATAGCCGATGCCGAGCGCATCGAGCATTTCGGCGGCATGCTTCATCGTCGCCCAATCGGACTGGCTGCCCATGATGATGGCGACGGGCTTGGCGGCCACGAAATGCTCCTCGGAGATGGGCCGATGCTGCGGCCGGAAAACGAAGGCGCGGATTATAGGTAGCGGCCCCGCCGTCGCAAGCCGAGAGCGGCGGATATCTGCGCGAGCCGTTAAGAACTCAGGCGATGATGTCGGGGGTCAACTGGTCCTCGATGAAGGTGATGCGGTCGCGCAGCACCAGCTTGCGCTTCTTGAGGCGCTGGATTTGCAGGATATCGGCGCCGGGCGCGATCTGGAGCGCCTCGATCGCCGCGTCGAGATCGCGGTGCTCCTGCCGCAGCCGCGCCAGTTGCGCCCGCAGTTCGCTTTCTTCTTGTTCAGTCATCGCCGCCGCCGAATCCACCTTGGCCGGTGCGGGCCTCTCCCGCGCCACCCGCAAGCTCCAGCGGTCTGACCCCAACGTTTGGCCTGGGACAAGTCAGCCCACTCACTCATGAAGCGGTTGTGGGCCGCCCCACGAGGACCAAAGTACCATGATTGCCGGCGCAATGCTTTCCGAGCCGATGACCCGCCGCCGCAAAAAGCGTGCGACATTAAGGGTTGCTGTGCTGATTGCTCTTGATTCGGAAGGACTTACAGGCCTGAATCCACCGATTTGCTGCGTCGCACAACCGATCGAATATCGACTCCTTTTTTACCTCGTGTCAAACTTGCGGTGTCAGGCTCGAAATCTGACCCAGGAGGACCTATGGCTACACCTGCGCATCTTGCAGAACTCGAACAGCGGCATCGGATGCTCGAAGACCAGCTCACCGAAGCCCTCCAGCATCCCTCCACAGATGATTTTACATTGGCGGAACTCAAGCGTCGCAAGTTGCAGCTGAAAGACCAGATGGCACGGTTGAGCGAACACGAAAGCATTCACTGACTCGGCCATCCGAATTTGCCTCAAAGCCGCCGGCTCTCGACATCGAGGCCGGCGGTTTTGTCTGGAGGGACATGATGAGCCGATCGAGATTGCTTTTGCTCGCGGCCGCCGCGGTGGCGGCATGCTGGGCAGGGGGCGCGGCGGCACAATCCCCTTATCCGTCCCGGCCGGTAACCCTTATCGTGCCGTTTCCCGCCGGCGGCGGGGTCGATGCGGTGGCACGCATCGTCGCCGAGAAAATGTCTGCCGGCCTCGGACAGCAGGTGATCATCGACAATCGCGGTGGCGTCGCCGGCGTGATCGGCATGCGTGTCGCCGCCAAGGCCGCGCCCGACGGCTATACCATCGTGATGTCGCACACCGGCATCACCTCCATCAATCCGACGCTCTATGCCAATCCCGGCTATGACGTGCTCAAGGAATTCACGCCGATCGGGCTGATCGCGACGACGCCGATCGTGCTGATGACGAACCGGACATTTCCGGTGCACACGGTCGGCGATCTCATTGCGCTGGCGAAGCGCGAGCCCGGCAAGCTCAATGTCGGCACCCCGCCGCCCGGCACCGGTTCCTATCTCTCGGCGGAGCTCTTCAAGGCCGCTGCCGGCATCGATTTCACCATCATTACCTATAAAGGCACCGGCCCCCTCACCAACGATCTCCTGGGCGGCCACGTGCCGATCGCCTTCAACGTGCTGGCGCCCGCCATGGGCAATCTGCAGGCGGGAACGCTGCGGGCGATCGCGACCGCGGGGCCGGCGCGGCTCGGCCTGCTGCCGGACGTGCCCACCATCGCCGAATCCGGCCTGCCCGGCTTCGAGGCGGTGCTGCATTACGGCCTGATGGCGCCGGCCGGCACGCCGGCCGAGACCATCGCCCGCCTCAACAAGGAATTGCGCGCGACCCTCGACAGCCCCGAAGTCAAGGCGCGCATCGTCGCCGACGGCGGCGAGCCCCTGCCGTCGACGCCGGAACAATACGCCGCCGACATCGCCAGGGAGGAGCCGAAATGGTCGGCTCTGATCAGGAAGCTGGGGCTCAGGGTGGATTGAGCGGGCGGAGCGCGGACGACTCGATCACCCGAGAAAGCTCGCCACCGCGACCGATATCCCCGGCGGGTCGAACGCGATCTCACCTTCGGTCACCACGGTGACCATCACCGTGCCGTCCTGCTTGCGGTAATGCACGAGGTGCCGTCGTCAGAGATCGACAATGACGTAGTGTCTGAGGCCGGACACGCGAAAATAATCGGCGAGCTTGACGGTAGTGTCGATGCCGCGGGTCGAGGGCGACAGGACCTCCACGACGATGACCGGGTTGGGCGCGGTCATCGAGTTGCGAGCGACCGGCTCACCGCAATTGACGAGCGCATCCGGGACGTAACCCGTCGCCTCGTCGATGACGACCGCAAGCCCAGCGACGAAAGCCTCGCCGCCGACGGCGGCGCGCCGAATGGCGGTCTCCAGCGCATTGGCAGCCCGCTGCTTGGCCTGCACATGCTCCAAATGCTCAGGCGTCATGGTGACGGGCTGCCCGTCGATCAGCTCGTAACGCCCATCCTCCTGGGTGTCGGCCCAGGCGAGGAATTCAGACATCGTCATCCGCTTGACGGCGAGATTATTCATGGCAGCGGGGCCAGCGGGGTACCCCGCACCCAGCGTCGCCTCGCGCTACGTGGGGCGAGGGCGGACGGGCCGGTGACCAAGAAAGCTCGCCACGGCGACCGACATCCCGGCGGATCGCAAGTGATCTCGTGGCCATTCTATCTATTGGCCTGCCCTTCCTCCTCCCACGGCCAGCGCCGCGCCGCATGGCGAACATGAAGGATGACAATCTCGTCTCCCTCCACCGTGTAGAACAACGAGTAACGGAATCGGCGAATATATACGCGCCGGACGCCCCGGATTTCCGTCTCTTCCGCCGAATAGGGATGATCGAGCACCGTTGCTACGGCAGCGTCGATGAGGTCTGCAAATGCCGCCGCGCTGGATGGGTTGCGTTCCAGCAGGTACGAGACAGCCCCCTCAACTTCCAGAAGTGCCGTGTCGGTATAACGGGTCTTCATGCCCCGGCATTGCGAGCCCGGCGAAAAACCGCTGCGACTGCGTCATCGCTCGCGAAACGCCGTTCGCGCATTTCTCGGAGCCCCCGCTCGATCCCGTTACGCTCCTCGTCGCTCAAACGATACACGCCGCCATGTTTCGTTTCGATCTGTTCCATGGCATCCGCCACGGCATCGACGAATTCGGCCTGCGCCTCTTCCGGCAACGCGGCCGCCCGTTCGATGAGGCTTTCCAATGCTTTCGCGTTCGTCATGGCAAAGATTCTATCACACTGCATGCGGCTCACTCAAACCTGAAAGCCATCGTTCCCAAACGGCGCGGCACCTCGGCGTTCGCCCAAAACTGTTCCCTTCACGCCTCTTTCGCCATCTCCCGCAGCTTGAATTTCTGGATCTTCCCCGTCGAGGTCTTCGGCAATTCGGCAAACACCAGGTGGCGCGGGCATTTGTAGGAGGCGAGGTGCTGGCGGCACCAGGCCAGGAGGTCGGCGGCGCTCGCCGTCGCGCCGGGCTTGAGTTCGACGAAGGCGCAGGGCGTCTCGCCCCATTTTTCGTCCGGCTTGGCGACCACGGCGGCGGCCTGCACGGCCGGGTGCTTGTAGAGCGCATCCTCCACCTCGATCGAGGAAATGTTCTCGCCGCCGGAGATGATGATGTCCTTGGAGCGGTCCTTGAGCTGGATGTAGCCGTCCGGATATTTGACGCCGATGTCGCCGGAGTGGAACCAACCGCCGGCGAACGCCGCTTCGGTGGCGGCCCTGTTCTTGAGATAGCCGCGCATCACCACATTGCCGCGGAACATCACCTCGCCCAGGCTGCGGCCGTCGGCCGGCACCGGCACCATGGTGTCGGGGTCGATGACGTCGAGGCCTTGGAGCACCGGATAGCGCACGCCCTGGCGCGCCTTCTTGGCCGCCTGCTCCGCCGCGGGGAGGCCGTTCCACTCGGAGTGCCACTCGTTGATCGACGCCGGCCCGTAGGTCTCGGTGAGGCCATAGACATGGGTGACGTTGAAGCCGGCCGCCCGCATCGCCTCCAGCACCGCTTCCGGCGGCGGCGCCGCGGCGGTGACGAACTCGACCGTGTGGGAGATCGGCTTCTTCTCGGTGTCGAGCGCGTTGAGCAGCGTCGACATCACGATCGGCGCGCCGCACAGATGGGTCACCTTGTGGCGTTCGATGGCGTCGAAGATCGGCGCCGCGCGCACCTGGCGCAGGCAGACGTGGATACCGGCGACTACCGAGATGGTCCACGGGAAGCACCAGCCGTTGCAATGGAACATCGGCAGCGTCCAGAGATAGACGGGATGCCTGCCCATGCCGCAGGTGAGCACATTGGCGACCGCGAGCAGATAGGCGCCACGGTGGTGGTAGACGACGCCCTTGGGGTCGCCGGTGGTGCCGGAGGTATAGTTGAGGCAGATCGCGTCCCATTCGTCGGCCGGCAACTTCCAGGCGAAATCCGGATCGCCCTGCGCGAGAAACGCCTCGTAGTCCATCGTTCCCAGGCGCTCGCCGGGACCGGAATATTCGGGGTCGTCGTAATCGATGACCAGCGGGTTCGCCTTCGCGAGCGCCAACGCCTCCTTGATCACCTTGGAATACTCGCGGTCGGTGATCAGCACCTTGGTCTCGGCGTGATCGAGGGTGAAGCCGAGGATTCCCGCATCGAGCCGGGTGTTGAGCGTGTTGAGGACGGCGCCGGTCATGGCGACCCCGTAATGGGCCTCGATCATCGCCGGGGTGTTCGCCAGCATGACCGAGACGGTATCGCCGCGCCCGATCCCGTGCTTTGCGAGCGCCGAGGCGAGACGGCGGGTGCGGGCGTATAACGCGGCATAGGTCCAGCTCGCTACGCCATGCACGATCGCGGTGCGGTCGGGAAACACCGCCGCGGCGCGCTCGAGAAAGCTCAGCGGCGTCAGCGGCTGGAAGTTCGCGGCATTGCGGTCGAGGTCGATCTCGTAAATCTTGGTCATGGCGAGTCCCGGCGGGTGACGTTCTTCATTCTGCGCGCAATCTTATCCGAAAAGTCCGCAACTTTTCGGCATCGTGGGTTGATCGGATCAATCGGCAAGCATCCGGTGCACCCAATAGATCGCCAGCGTGAGCGACAGCAGCCAGACCACGATCACCGCCGCCGCCCCCGCATAGCTCACCGGGCGTTCCGCGATGGCGGCAGCGGCCACGCGGTGCTCGGCGAGGACCTCGGCCGGTATCAGGCGCAGCATCAAAAGGAGGCCCAAGGGCACCAGCACGAGGTCGTCGAGATATCCGATCACCGGGATGAAATCCGGGATCAGGTCGATCGGCGACAGCGCATAGGCGACGACGAGGGCCCCGATCGCCTTCGCGTACCAGGGCACCCGCGGGTCCCGCATCGCCAATGCGACGGCGACCACGTCCTGCTTGAGCTTGCGCACCCGCTCCTGCCACGCCGTCATGTGATCCCGCGATAGGCGGCAGCGTCAGGCCGCCGCGCCAGCCGAATCAACGCCGATGAGATCGAAAACGCCAGCGGATCGGTGGTCAGGACGATACGAAGGGATAGACGATACGAAGGGATGTAATGGGTCTGATCGAGATCAAGGCCGGCCGGCGCGGCCTGGGCCAGGGATGGCGGCGCATAGCCGCGATGTCGCCGATGGCCTATCGTGGTGCTGCGCCATGATTTCGCGCCCACGAGAACAGCGTCCCAATCGGCGCGCCGGCAAATCCGAGGGAGGTCCGAGTGAGCACAGCTTCGCCGCGCGCCGGCACCAGCCGCTACCACGAGGTCTACCAGCATGCGCTGCGCGACCCGGTCGGATTCTGGGGCGAGGCGGCAGGCGAAATCGATTGGTACGAGAAGCCGGCCAAAATTTTCGATCCCACCGCCGGCGTCTATGGCCGCTGGTATGTCGGCGCCACCTGCAACACCTGCTTCAACGCGGTCGACCGCCACGTCCTGCGCGGCCGCGGCGCCCAGAGCGCCATCATCTATGATTCGCCGGTCGGCGGAGTGAAACGCGCGATCAGCTACGAAGAACTGCTGGCCGAGGTGAAGACGCTCGGGGGCGTGCTCGCGGATCTCGGCGTCCAACGCGGCGACCGCGTCATCCTCTACATGCCGATGGTGCCGGAGGCGATGATCGCCATGCTCGCCTGCGCGCGCATCGGGGCGATCCATTCCGTGGTGTTCGGCGGCTTTGCGGCGAACGAGCTGGCGACGCGGCTCGACGATGCCAAACCCAAGGCGATCCTGTCGGCGAGCTGCGGCCTCGAGCCCGGCCGCATCGTCAGATACAAGCCGCTGCTCGACGAGGCGATCGCGCTGGCGGCAACGAAGCCGCAGGCCTGCCTGATCCTGCAGCGTCCGCAAGCCGAGGCCGATCTCGTCGCCGGCCGCGACCACGACTGGGCCGGCCTGCGCGAGGCCGCGATCAAGGCCGGCCGCACCGCGGACTGCGTCGCGGTCGCCGCCACCGACCCGCTCTACATCCTCTACACGTCGGGCACGACCGGAAAGCCCAAGGGCGTCGTGCGCGACAATGGCGGCCACATGGTCGCGCTGAAATGGTCGATGCAGAATCTCTACGGTGTCGATCCCGGCGAGGTCTGGTGGTCGGCCTCCGATGTCGGCTGGGTGGTCGGCCACAGCTACATCGTCTATGCGCCGCTGTTCCACGGCTGCACCACGATCCTCTACGAGGGCAAGCCGGTGGGCACGCCCGATGCGGGCGCGTTCTGGCGGGTGATCGCCGAGCACGGCGCGGTCGCCATGTTCACCGCGCCGACCGCGCTGCGCGCCATCAAGAAGGAGGACCCGCACGCCAGGCTGCTGGCGCGCCACCCGATGCCGAATTTCCGCACGCTTTTTCTCGCCGGCGAGCGCGCCGACCCCGACACGGTGAAATGGGCCGAGGACATCCTGAAAGTGCCGGTCATCGACCACTGGTGGCAGACCGAGACCGGCTGGGCGATCGCGGCCAACCCGATCGGGCTCGGCCAGCTGCCGGTCAAGCATGGCTCGCCGACCGTTGCCATGCCCGGCTACGACGTGCACATCGTGGATGAAGCCGCCCACGAGGTGGCGCGCAACAAGATGGGCTCCATCGTGGTCAAGCTGCCGCTGCCGCCGGGCTGCCTGCCCAGCCTGTGGCAGCAGGACGAGCGCATGCAGGAAAGCTATCTCAGCGAATTCCCGGGCTACTACAAGACGGCGGATGCCGGCTTTACGGACGACGACGGCTACCTCTACATCATGGGCCGCACCGACGACATCATCAACGTCGCCGGCCACCGGCTCTCCACCGGCGGCATGGAGGAGGTGCTGGCGTCGCATCCCGCCGTCGCCGAATGCGCGGTGCTCGGCATCAAGGACGAGCTCAAGGGCGAGGTGCCCTGCGGCTTCATCGTCCTCAAGGCCGGCGTCGACCGGCCGCCCACCGAGATCGAGAAGGAGATCGTCGCTTTGGTGCGCCGGAAGATCGGCCCGGTGGCGGCGTTCAAGATCGCGATCACGGTGGCGCGGCTGCCGAAGACGCGGTCGGGCAAGATCCTGCGCGGCACCATCAAGAAGATCGCCGACGGCGACCCCTGGACCATGCCGGCCACCATCGACGACCCCGCCATCCTCGGCGAGATCGAAGGCGCGCTGAAGGGGCATCGGCTGGGGTAAGCGGTGGCCCTCCGCACCGCGCGGGGATGACTGCTACCTCTCCACCCCGGAGATGCAGCAGGGCCGGTGGCGAGGCGGGGTGAGGCGGTTCTTGAGATAACAGCGCGCGCCGCCTTCGACGTAGCCGGGCCGCATATAGGTCCAGGCGCGGCATTGGTTGTCGGCCTCGCAGGCGTGCCGGCAGGCCTCGCCGTTGGGTTCGGCGGGCACTTCGAGGGTGCGGTAATCGCCGCCCGGGCGGTCGATCGAGAACTCGCGGGTCTGGTTGCGCGGCTCGATCACCCCGGCGCCGCGGACGCCGGAGGCGGCATCGCTGGCCTCGACGCGGGGAGGCACCTGGCTCTTGAGCCAGCACGTCGCCGGATGCTCCGCGCCAGGATAGATGAAGCTCCAGGCGCGGCAACGCGCCTCGCGGTCGCACCGCGAAGCGCACACCGCAGGATCGCCGGAGCGCACCGGAAAGTTCGTATAATCGCCGCCGCGCCGATCAAAGCCCACTTGGGCCGATGACGGCGGCATGAGACAGAAGACGGCGGCAATCAGGACGGTCAGCGCAATGAAGGCCCGCATCATCCAATGGTCATTTCAGGCCGGGCGTCCCCTCCGGGCCGATTCAGTGCACGGTCATCATAGTATGAATCACCGGATGTCATAGTGGCCTTGCCCCAACATTCGGTTGCCGAATATTGGGAAAAGTCAGCCCGATGGCTTATTGAGTGACAGGGGCTCGGCAGCGAGCGAGGACGAAAAATGGCCGACAATGCTTTCGGCATCTGGGAAGGCGAGGTCGCGGTCGAATTGCCGGACCGGTTCGACGCCCATCTGTATTTCATCGGCCGGGTGCGGACGCCATGGACCCGGCGCGGGGAGTGTCCCAAGAACGCCCGCGAATCCGACGCCGTGTGCACGCTCGAGGTCGACCCGCGCTTTGCCGCGGCTTTGACCGGCGTCGAGACCTGCTCGCACCTCCTGGTCCTCTATTGGATGGACCGGTCGCCGCGCAATCTCGTGCTGCAGAACCCGGGGCGTCGCGGCGAGTTGCGCGGCACCTTCGCGCTGCGCTCCCCGGCGCGGCCGAACCCGATCGCGACCAGCGTGGTGCGCCTGGTCAAGGTCGACGGCACCAACCTGTCGGTGGTCGGCCTCGACTGCCTCGACGAAACCCCGCTGGTCGACATCAAGCCCTATTTCGCGTCGACCGATTCGGTGCCCGACGCCGTGGTGGGATGGCACAAGGCGCGCCGGGGCTGACGGTCCGCCCACGGCCGCGGACGCAGCCGAAACGCGCCGATTTTGCGTTAAGGTTGATGAAAGCTTGCGAATCACGGCATCGTGAGGCGCGCTGTCCGTCTCCCGCAAGATATTGATATATTTGATATTTTATCCCCACCGGCCGGCCCCGCGACGAGGTCGCGCGTCCGTACCGGCAATTGTCTTAAACTTTAATTAAAATTCGACCTCCCGCCTTCGAACCGTTTCCATCCCTGCGAAGACAAATAGGCATGAACCCAAGGGGGGTCGTCATGTCGCGTACATCATCCATCCGCTGCTTCGGTCTTGCTTCGGCGCTCGCCGCGGTGTTCTTCGCCACCGCAGCTTCCGCCAATCCGCTGGAACTGTTTCCGTTCGGCCAGCAGATGATGTTCCCCCAGGCCACGACGGCGCCGCGCGACTCTTACGACGGCATCGAGCAATCGGACCGCTTCCGCCGCCAGGTGGTTGACTACCCGTCCCGCGAGGCCGCCGGCACGGTGATCGTCGATACGCCCCACACCTACCTCTATTACGTTCTCGGCAACGGCAAGGCGATCCGCTACGGCATCGGTGTCGGCCGCGAAGGCTTCACCTGGTCGGGCACCGAGACGGTGACGCGCAAGGCCGAATGGCCGGATTGGACCCCGCCGCCGGAAATGGTGCAGCGCCAGCCCTATCTGCCGCGCTTCATGGCCGGTGGTCCCGAGAATCCCCTCGGCGCCCGCGCCATGTATCTCGGCGGCACCGTCTACCGCATTCACGGCACCAACGCCCCCACGACCATCGGCGAGCATGTGTCGTCGGGCTGCATCCGCCTGGTCAATGAAGACGTGATGGACCTCTACAACCGCGTCAATGTCGGCACCAAGGTGATCGTGCTGCCGATGGAGCATCGCGTCGATAACGGCCGCGGCGGCCGCGGCTGAGCACAAGCTGAATTAGAAACTCCTGTACGACCTGCCGGCCCGGCCCCCCCAAGGGCCGGCTTTTTCTTTTGCGGCGGGTGTGCGTATCGGGCAGCACGTGTAGGATGGGCTGGGCGGCTGCGAACCCATCCTGGGCCAGGCCGACAGGCCGACGATGGGCCGATGATGGGTATCGCTTCGCTCGACCCATCCTACCGATCGATTCCGAGGAATCGACGAACTGGCGAGGGTGCCGATGCAACGTCGTTCGATCCTGGGGGCGCTCATCGCGGTCGCGCTCGCCGGTGCCGCCCACGGGCAGGCGTGGCCGACCAAGCAGACGATCCGTCTGATCTCGCCGTTTCCGCCCGGCAGCGCGGTCGACGCCGTGGCGCGCCCGGTGTTCGACCATGTGTCGCGGCAGATCGGACAGACCATCGTGTTCGAGAGTCGGCCCGGCGCCGGCGGCACCATCGGCATGGCCGCGGTCGCCAAGGCGGAGCCGGACGGCTACACGCTGTTGGTCAATTCCTCCGTGCACACGATCACGCCCTCGACCTATTCGAAGCTGCCTTACGACACCGTGCGCGATTTCGCCGGGATCATCCCGCTGGCGCAGTTTCCCAACGTCCTGGTGGTGCCGCCGTCGCGCTTCAAGACGATCCAGGAACTGGTCGCCGCGGGCAAGGCCAAGCCGGGCGCGCTGACCTACGGTTCCGGCGGCGTCGGCGCCGCGACCCATCTCAATGCCGAGCGCTTCCGCCTGAGTGCCGGCTTCGAGGCGGTTCACGTGCCCTTCAAGGGCGCGCCGGAAGCGTTGCGGGAGATCCTCGGCAACCGCATCGATTTCTATTTCGCGCCGATCCTCTCCGCGGTGCCGCTGATCGAGAGCCACGAGGTCCGCGGCCTCGCGGTGTCGAGCCTGACGCGCAGCGACGCGCTGCCGGACATCCCGACCACGCTGGAGGCCGGCTATCCCGATTCGGACTATGTGTTCTGGATCGGCCTGTTCGCACCGGCGGCGACGCCGCGCGACATCATCCAGCGGCTCCACGACGCGGCCGCCGCGGCACTCGCCGATCCCGCCGTCGCGGACAATCTCAAAAAGCTCGGCGCCGCGCCGATGGCGATGACGCCCGCGGAGTTCGACGCCTACGTCAAAGCCGAGATCGCGACGATTGCGACGGTGGTCAAGGCGGCGGGGATTCAACCGAACTGACGGCGCGCGAATTCATGGCGCGTCTCTGACGGACCCACAGACGTCGTCGTCGGGCTTGACCCGGCGATCTCGATGCCCGTGGCAGGGCTGTGCCCGGTGATTCGAGATGGCCGGGACAAGCCCGGCCACGACGATTCAGTATGACCGGAGCGCGCTCTGGGCACGCCTCGTCAAGGAGGGTCGAAAACTTCGGCCCTCCTTGATATCCGATCACTTCGCCTTCTTCACCGTCTTCTTCTGCTTCAACAGAGCCTCGCACGGCGTGTGGCGGCCGTAACCTTCGTCGATCATGCACTTGCTGCTCTTGTAGAGAGCTTCGCACGGCGTATAGCGCCCGTTCCCTTCGTCGATCATGCATTTGGCAGCGGCCGGAACGGTCGACGCGAACGTTCCCATGATCATGAGGGCGCCGAAGCCGGTCAGCAACGCGGTATGAATGGCTAGCGATTTCATTTGTCCACCTGTCAGTTGTTTCGAGTTCAGTTTGGGCAGAGCGCTACCAGCTCTACATCGAGAGCAGGATATTCCTCGTCGCCGGAATTGCTTTGATTTTCATCAAATCCAGTTTTCATCAAATCCAACGTGGCCGCCGGCTGGTCCCGCCTCGACCGCCGCCGGCCCGCCGTGGCAGACCTGCGTGGGCCCGCTTTACCGACACACGCCCCGCCGAAGTCGAGGCTGCCGTTCATTTCAAGCCGGCCGCCTTGCGGATGGCGTCGGTGTCGGTCAGCCAGACCGTGTCATCGGTCTCGAGGCGCAGGAGAACGCGCCGCAAGGCCGCCGCCCCGTCGGGTGTCCCGACGACGAAGGGATGGATACCGATGACCACCGTCGTTGCCTCCCGGGCGGGGTCGGCGCGGGCCTCGGCGGCCAGTTCCAACACGTAATCCAGCCAGAGCGTCTCGATCTCCGGGGGCGACTTCAGCCGTGCCAGCTGCTGGCCCATGTCGACGGTGACGACGGGATAAGGCAACTGGACCAGCGGCCCATCCGGCGTCTTCAAGCGCGTAATGATGTCGGAATCCATCTCGTCGAGGGTGTAGGTGATGCCCTCCGCGGCCACCGCCTGCATGGTGTCGCCGTTGGAATAGACGCTCGGGCTCGACCAGCCGGTGGGTTTGACGCCGGTGTTGCCGGCGATCAGGTCCAGGGTCTTGCGGACATAGGCCTTCTGCTCGGCGAGACCACGCCCGAGCGGCAGCCCGTGGTTCGAGTTGTTCATGCCATGCGCGATGATCGGCGCGTTCGGCTGGACCGCGCGGAACTCCTTCCACACCGACGCGTTGGCACCCGGAAATTCCGCATTCAATACGATGGTGAGCGGGACATTCAATTCCTTGAACAGCCGGCCGACGCGCGTGACGCCCCAATCGATCCCGTATTGACGGAACGCCTCGTTCACGAGATCCGGGTTGCGGGTCGTCATGTCCGGTCGATAGACCGGTCCCTGGCCGAAGCCGAACTCCTCGACGAACAGTGCGAAGCTGACCGCAACCTTCCTGCCGCCGGGCCAGGCGGCGACATGGACGGGGTCGCGCGGAAATCCGGTGACCCGGTCGGTGCCATCCTGCGCCAAGGCGGCGCAGGGAAGCTGGGCGGCGAGCAGCAGCGCTACTGCGGCGGTGAAGCCGGGCACCCGAACCGTCTTCATGGCAAGTCCGCCAGGCTCTTGGCGCCGGGCCCGGGCGTGATCAGCGCCGGCCATTGGTGCGAGCCGAACGGCACCTGCGGCGGCAGGGTCACGGTGATCTTGCGCTTGGCGTCCTGGTCGATGATCGCCTGGCGCGCGTCGCCGCCCATCAGCTCGTAGTCCATGAGACGGTCGCTGCCGAAGAACGCGGCACCGACGGGCCGGTCGGCGATGATGCGGGTCAGCGCGTCGAGCATGTCGTCCGGCGTGGTGGTGAACGAGACCGTCTCGATCAGGATCAGCCGGTCGTTGATGGCCTCCGGCCCGAAGAACTGCGCGAGCACGCTGAACAGGACGTTGTTCTGGCGGGCGACATAGATCGTGTTGCTGGCCGCGTAGGTCTTGTCCCAGTCGGCGCCGAGCATCTGCTTCCAACCGCCGATCACGTCCATCCAGTGGGCGACCTGGGTCTGCGCCGCCCAGGCGATGTCCTTCTTCAAGAGCGGTGACTGTTTCTTGGCGAATTCCTGCAGCGCGTCGGCCGAGATCGTGTTGGTCTTCAGGCACTCGTCCATGAACGCGATGTTGTTCTGCAGGATGCTGCGGTTGTTCGGACGCCAGTCGTCCAGCATGGGCGTCGCGTCGAGGCCGTCGAGCGCGGATTTCATGCGGTCCCGGTACGCCGCAAGCGACCCGCGCCAAGTCAAGTCGCCGGGACTGTTCAGATAGGGGACGACCACTTCGGCCAGCGCCATGGTGCTGTGGCCGACGGATTTGAGCAGTTGATAGACGATCGGCACCGATGGCGCGTCGAGTGGCGCCATGCCGGGGCGATAGAGGATGAATCGTCCGCCGGCTCCCGAGAACAGCCCGAGGATGAGCGGGTGCTGGGCCAGGATGTTCTTCTTAAACAACTGGCCGGCATCGCCGTAGAGCTCGAACATGGTCGTGTTGAGCTGGAGGATATTCTTGGTACCGATCTCGGCGGGGCTTGCCGTCTGGGTGCCGACGATCTCCTTGAAATAGGCCGGCATGTCGGCGGCGCGGGCGGGCGGGCCTGATGCAACGACGACAAGATACGACAGCAGCGCGCAGGCGCCGCCCATCGTAATCGCAACGGTTCTCATGAATATCTCCTGGTACGAGGGGTCATTGCCGCAAGATGTCCGTTCATCCCATCATCTAGTTCGGGCACACCGCCCCTGTTTTCACCCACGCATCGGCGAGCGCGCCCGCTTCCTTCTGCGTGCCGGGGGCGGGGCGGCGGCCGGACCCGGGAGCCCAGGCCCAGCCGACCAAATGGTCGGTGCCGATATGGTGCACGAGTTCTTCCAGCGACCGGCCTCCATTGCGCGCGGGATCCTTGATCTGAGCGCAGATCTCGCCGAGGGTCTTGCCTTCCCACGCCATTTCGCGCGGCGCGAGATGCCAAATCGGGTCGCCCGGCACGCGGCCGGGCTCGAAGTTGGCCGCTTGGTGGCAGATCGGACAGCGCATGGCCGCGAGGCCAAAGCCGTCCGGGCCCCGCTCGACGGGTGGCTGGTGGAGTCGGCTCACATCACCCTGGCGCGGGCGGTCGCCGGCGGGATGGCAGTTCGTGCAACGCGGATGGGTCAGCACCTTGCCAACCTCGGTAAACAGCGCCGCCGAGCGCGCCGCTGTGTCAGCGATCGCGGCAAAGCTCTCCGGCGTCGCGAGCGTGTCCGACGGCCCGTCGGACACGGCGTATGCGGTCAGCATGCTCATCAGCAAGGCCGCGACGGCGACGAGAACCTGGAGCCGCATGGCGGATTTCATCTTCGGTTCCCTTCTGAACTCGGTTACTCGACGCCCGCCATCGCGGCGCGCGGTCAATCAACACGATCCCCCGCTAGGCGAGATATCGTCCGGGATCGGCCATGATCACGTCACGCACGGCCTCGTGATATTTGACGTAGCCGGTGCAGCGGCACAGGTGGCCGTCGAGCGCATCGGCGATGGTTTTCTCGAGATCGGCGCGCGCCACCGGCGTCTTGGCCAGACGCTCGAGCAGAACCTGGCCCTCGTTCAGGAAGCCGGCCGTACAGTAGCCGCACTGGAACGAAAAGTGCTCGATGAAAGCCTTCTGCAGAACGGAAAGCTCCCCGTTCTTCGCAAGGCCTTCGACCGTGCGGATGGCTTTGCCGTCGAAGCTCACCGCAGGAACGACGCAGGTCGGGCTGGTATAGCTCGTCCCGTCGGGATTATCGATGATCACCGCGCAGCTCAGGCATTGCGCGACACCACAGCCGAACTTGGTGCCGGTCATCCCGAGGTACTCGCGCAAAAAATCATTCATCGTCAAATCGTCGCGCACGTCCCTCGGCCCGTGGGCGCGACCATTGATGGTTACGGCCAGTTTCGTCACTTGAGCACTCCCTTGAGCATGGCCTGGGTCACCGGCAAGGACCGGAAGCGGTGACCGGTGGCGTCGAAGATGGCGTTCAGGATCGCGGGAACGACGGGAATCATCACGACTTCCGCCATGCCCTTCGGCTTTTCGTCCGGCGTAACCGGGGGCAGCACCTCGATCTCCAGCCCACCCAGCGGCAAATCCGACGCGCGCGCGACGACGTATTGACCGAGGTTCCATTTCCCGTTGCCGGGCCCACCCTCGTAAGGCGGCAGCGACTCGAGCAAGGCGAAGCCCACGCCCATGGCGAAACCGCCCTGCGCCTGCCCCCGCACGACCTCCGGAACCAACGCCTGCCCGCATTCCAGCACGCTGTAGGCTTTTGCGATCCGCAACGCGCCGGTTGCGCGCTCGATCTCGACGCGGACCAGCGTACCGCACTGCGCCGTGTGGGCGGGTCCGCTCCGGTTGAGGTCGGTCGGCGGAAACTTCACGTTGGAACGATCGACGCGAACAAATTTGCCCGCGCCACGGCGCACGGCCAGGGCATCGATGTCGGCCGTCCACGCCTGTCCGGAAATCGGAAAGGTCGCCTGCGCCCACGCCCAGCGGTCAAAGCAATGCGCCATCGCTCCGGTCGCGCCATTGCGCGCATGCGCCTTCGCCGCCACCGCCGGCAACGCGAGCGGCGCCAACCCCGGCACGACCAGCTGCCCGTCTTTCCAGCGCGCCGCCTGCCATTCTTTGGCCTTTTGGTCGGTTGGCGCGATGCCCCACAACTCGAGCGCCGCCGGCCAGAGACCGAAGCGGAACACGACGCGCGCGGCCTCGGCCGCCGCTTGCGTCATGACGTAGGCGCCAATCGAGGCAAACGTGGCCGAACTGATCGCCGGCACCCAGCGCGGATTGCGCGCTGCGGCGTCCTGTGTCTTCTGGTCCATCGTGTAGCAGTTGCCGGAGGTCACGAGCGCGAGCGGGCCGAACCCGTCCACCTGCATGAGCGCAACTTCGTCGGCCACGCCACCCAGATGGGCTGCGACCCGATTGGCTACCGCCGTCCCGATGCCGTTGCCCATCTCGCAGCCTTCGCAACGGATGGCAATCCGGCCGTCCGGGTCGATTTCCACCGCCGCGAGCGAGGAATCCCCTCCGGAGCCGTAATTCTTGGTGGCGCAAGCGACGCCTGTCCCCACGAGTGTCCCCGCTTGAGCACGGGCTTTTTCATCGGCACGCTGCTGCCAAATCGGATGCGTCTCCAGCTTGTCCAGAATCTCCGGCGTGCGGATCGCGACGCTGTATTGATTTCCCGACAGGGTCCGGCCGCCGGTCTTGAGTGCGTTGCGTCGCCGGAAATCGATCGGGTCGAGCGGCAACGCCGCGCACATTTCGTCGACCAATGCCTCCAGCGCCGACATCGTCTGCAGCGTTCCGTAGCCACGCATCGACCCTGCGGTCACGCCGCGTGTGTGGAGGGCGACCGTGGTAATGTCGACTCTCGGAATTTCGTAGATGCCGATCGCGGCTTGGGCGGCAACCTTCGCCACGGTGCCCGAGAAATTGGCGAGGCCGCCGCCATCCAAAACATGGTCGGCGGCGAATGCGACAATCTTGCCGCTCGCGCGATCGACCCCGATCCGCGTGTGCATTTTGAATGCGTGCCGCTTGATGCCCGCCTGAAACTGCTGATAGCGGTCGTAGGCGAGCCGGACCGGGCGACCGGGCAGAAACATCCCCGCCAGCGCAACGTACAACGGGAACGGGGTATGGTCGCGTCCGCCGAATCCGCCGCCGACATAGGCGAAACGACTGTTGATGTGCGTCGGCCTGAAGGCGGCGCCGGTTTCGCCCAGAAGGAACGCGATGGCCTCCGCGGTCTCGAACGGAGCCTGTACGCCGAGCACGAGCTCGAGGTTCTTGCGGCCCGCGTCGTACCAGGCAATGCCGCATTCCGGCTCGAGAAACACGGGGTCGTTTGATTGGGTCTCGAATTTGTGGTCCAGCACGAGAACGGCCGGAGTGCTCGCCGCAAGTCCAGCACGGGTCTGCTCGCCATAGGTCGCGGCCTTGGCGTAGGGCTGCGCCTTCGGTATCGCGAGCGGCGTCCATACCGGGAGTTCCGTATTCTGGAATTGCCCGGGACTGAACAAACCGTCCTTGAACGGCGAGTACACATCGGGCGCGTCAGGGGTCGGGCCGGCCACGCGCGTGAAGCGATAAGCGCCGTAGTCGGGCGCCCTGATGGGGCCGGTTTCCTCGCCGAACTGCACGAAAGTTCCATCGCGCAGCGCGAGACGCGCCTGATCGAAGGCGTCGAACTGCTCGAAGATCAACAAAGCCACCGGCTGGCCGAGATACAGCGGCGTCGTGCCGACCGGGCAGAACAGGTCGCCGGCATAGAATTCGGGAACCCTTGTGCCAACGCGCGCGAGGTCGGCGGCGGTGACCACGACCGCGGGCTTCAACGCGCCGCTCAAGCGCGCGAGGTCCATGCCGGTGTAAACGTGCGTGGCGTCCGGGGCCAGGATGAGCATGGCGTACGAAGTGGCCGACGGCCAACCCGGGAGATCGGCAGCGCGAAAGTCCGACGCGTAAAGCTTGGCCCCCGTGACCTTGGGGACGCCGTCGATGCGACCCATCCCGTTGGCGGCCGGGTTCCAGCGTTGCGGTCCCGGCAGGGTCTCGCGCGCCGCAAATCCGGGTTCCTCGGCTGCCGCCAAACGCGAGACGCTGAGCGCGATGCCGCTCGAGGTCGCCAGCTTGACAAACTCGCGTCGCGAAATGCCCATGCTCAGCTGCCTCTTGGTGAGCTGCTGCGCGCCGCGGGCGCGGTCGGTTTCGTCACGCGAGCACTCCCTTGATCATGGCCTGGGTCACCGGCAAGGATTGGAAGCGGTGTCCGGTGGCATCGAAGATGGCGTTGAGAAGCGCGGCGACGACGGGAATCATCACGACTTCCGCCATGCCCTTAGGCTTTTCGTCCGGCGTCACCGGCGGCAGCACCTCGATCTCCAGCCCGCCCAACGGGAGGTCAGACGCACGCGCGACTGTGTATTGTCCGAGGTTCCATTTCCCGTTGCCGGGCCCGTCCTCGTAAAGCGGCAGCGACTCCAGCAATGCATAACCTACACCCATCGCGAAGCCGCCTTGCGATTGGCCGACCACGACCTCCGGCACCAGCGGCTGGCCGCATTCAAGCACGCTGTATGCCTTGGCGATGCTGATAGCGCCGGTGGCGCGCTCGATCTCGACGCGGACCACCGTGCCGCATAGCGACGTGTAGGTGGTCCCGATCCGGTTGAAATCCGTGGGCGGAAATTTGACGTTCGTGCGATCGAGCCGAACGAACTTGCCGGCGCCCTTGCGCACCGCCAGCGCATCGATATCGGCCGTCCATGCTTCTCCGGCGATCGGGAAGGTCGCTTGCGCCCAGGCCCAGCGGGAAAAGCCGTGCGCCATTGCCGCGGTCACGCCATTGCGCGCGTGCGCCTTTGCCGCCACCGCCGGCAACGCGAGCGGCTGCAACCCCGGCAGGACCAGCTGCCCGTCTTTCCAGCGTGCCGCCTGCCAATCCTTGGCCTTCGGATCGGTCGGCGCGATGCGCCACAACTCGAGCGCCGCCGGCCACAACCCGAAACGGAACACGACGCGCGCGGCCTCGGCCGCCGCATGTGTCCCGACGTGGGCACCGATCGAGGCCGTCGTGGCCGTGCTGATCTCCGGCACCCAGCGGGGATTGCGCTGTGCGGCGTTCTGGGTCGCCTGGTCCATCGTGTAGGGGTCGCCGGACTTCACCAGCGCGAGCGGGGCGTAAGTGTCGACTTCCGCGACGCCGACTTCGTCGGCGACGCCGCCCAAATAGGCCGCAACCCGGTTGGCTACCGCGGTCCCGACGGCGGTGCCCATCTCGACGGCATCGCAATGGATGGCAATCCGGCCCTCCCCGTCGATTTCCACCGTCGCCAGCGAACAGTCCGCACCGGTGCCGTAATCCTTGGTGGCGCAAGCCACACCCGTGCCCACGAGTTTCCCCGCTTGCGGGCCGCGGGCTTTCTCCGCGGCACGCTGCTGCCAGATCGGATGCTTTTCCAGCTTGTCGAGAATCTCCGGCGTGCGAACCGAGACGGTGTAGGTGTTTCCCGCCAAGGTGCGCTCGCCGGCCTTGAGCGCATTGCGGCGCCGGAACTCGATCGGGTCGAGCGGCAGCGCCGCGCACGTCTCATCGACCAACACCTCCAGCGCCGTCATCGTCTGCAGCGTTCCATAGCCGCGCATCGACCCCGCGGTCACGGCGCGCGAGTGGAGCGCGACCGTCGTGATGTCGACTTTCGGAACATAGTAGATGCCGATCGCGGCGAGGGCGGAAACGGTCGCTACGTTGATCGAATAATTGGCGAGGCCGCCGCCATCCGATACGTGGTCGGCGGCGAACGCGACGATCTTGCCGGTCGCACGCTCGACCCCGATCCGCGTGTGCATCTTGAATGCGTGACGCTTGATTCCGCCCTGGAACTGCTGATAGCGGTCATGGGCGAGCCGGACCGGGCGGGCGGGAAAGAACATCCCCGCCAGTGCGACGTAGATGGGGAACGGGGTATGGTCGCGTCCGCCGAATCCGCCGCCACAATAGGCGAAGTGGGTGTTGATGCGCGCCGGCTTATAGGCGGCGCTGGCCTTGCCCAGAAGGAACGCAACCGACTCCGCGGCCTCGAACGGCGACTGCACGCCGAGCACGAGTTCGAGCTCCTTGCGGTCCGGCTCGTACCAGGCGAGGCCGGATTCCGGCTCGAGAAACATCGGGTCCACGGATTGGGTCTCGAACTCACGGTCCAGCACCAGAAGGGCCGGGTTGCTCGCCGCGAGTTCTGCGCGGATCTGCTCGCCATAGGTCGCGGCTTTGGCATAGGGGCTTGCCGTCGCAGCCCCGAGTGGCGTCCATACCGGGAGTTCCGTATTCTGGAAATGTCCGGGGCTGACCCAGCCTTCCTTGACCGGCGAGTAGACATCGGGCGCGTCGGGGGTCGGGCCGGCCACACGGGTGAAGCGATAAGCGCCATAGTCGGGCGCCACCACGGGGCCGGTGTCCTCGCCGAACTGCACGAAAGTTCCGTCGCGCAGCGCGAGCCGGGCCTGATCGAAGGCGTCGAACTGCTCGAAGATCAACAGGGCCACCGGCTGGCCGAGATACAGCGGCGTCCTGCCGACCGGGCAGAACAGGTCGCCGGCATAGAATTCGGGAACCCTTGTGCCAATTCGCGCCAGATCAGCGGCGGTAACCACCACCGAGGGCTTCGACGCGCCGCTCAAGCGCGCGAGGTCCATGCCGGTATGGACGTGCGTAGCGTCCGGGGCCCGGACGAGAATGGCGTGCGAGGTCTCCGCCGGCCAGCCCGGAAGATCGGCCGCACGAAAATCGGCCGCATAGAGTTTGGCGCCGGTGACCTTGGCGACGCCGTCGATGCGGCCACCTCCGGTGGCGGCCGGGTTCCAGCGCTGTCGTCCCGGCAGCGTCTCGCGTATAGAAAATCCGGGTTCCTCGGCTGCTGCCAGGCGCGAGAGGCTGAGCGCGATGCCGCTCGACGTCGCCAGCGTGACGAACTCGCGTCGCGAAATGCCCATTCGCAGCTGCCTCTTCGTGAGCGCTACTGATCGTGTTCCGATGCCCCCAGGGCACGGCATCCCTCGAAGGGCGGCGCAATCCCCGAGGAGGCTGAGCAGACCTACCAAAAAAAGCCTTCGAAAATCCTAGCGGGCGACCGTGCATTGCACCAAGGTGCTTAACGGTACGCAACCCAAGAGCCGGCAAAGAGCGCTGGTAACGAGCTCGTTCGGCGTCCGTGTCCGGCCGGGCAGGAAACCGGAGAACTCGTCGCAAATCATACTGTCACGCCTGAGATATATCGTCCATGCGACGGATTTGACCCAAACTCAACGCGGGTGCAATCGATGGCTTCAATACCGAGCTACTGGATCTGGTTGGGCATCCTGGCCTGCATCCTGCAGTCCGCCTTGTTCTCCGGCCTAAATCTCGCGGTTTTCAGCCTGGCTTTGTTGCGGCTGCAGATCGAGGCCGACAGCGGAAATGAAGATGCGGCCAAGGTGCTCGAGCTGCGCAAGGACACCAACCAACTGCTGGCGACCGTGATCTGGGGCAACGTCTCCACCAACGTGTTGCTCACGCTGCTGTCCGACTCGGTGTTGACGGGAGTAGCGGCGTTTGTTTTCTCGACATTTGCAATCACGCTGCTCGGCGAAATCTTTCCGCAAGCCTATTTCTCCCGCAACGCCTTGCGGATGACCGCGCGATTCCTGCCCTTCCTTCATTTCTATCGCGTCGTCCTGTTTCCCCTGGCCAGGCCGACCGCCATGATCCTCGACTGGTGGCTCGGAAAGGAAGGCATCGCCTATCTTCGCGAGTCGGCCATCAAGCTCTTGATTGCGCGGCACAGCACCGAAGAAGGCACCATCGGGCGGCTGGAGGCGACCGGGGCGCAGAACTTCCTCGACCTCGACGACGTGTCGGTCACCGACGAAGGCGAGCCCGTCGACCCCAGGAGCATCATCAGCCTGCCGTTGGCGAACCAGAGATGCGTGCTGCCGAAGTTCGATCGCGTTCCCAACGATCCGTTCCTGAGACAGGTCGACGCCTCCGGCAAGAAGTGGGTGATCATCACGAATCCCGCCGGCGAGCCGGTGTTCGTGCTGGATGCCCATCATTTCCTGCGGGACGCGCTGTTCAACGAGCTGTTGAGCGATCCGACGACCTACTGGCACCGGCCGATCGTCGTACGCGATTTGAAGACGCCGCTGGGCGATGTCATCGGGAACATGAAGGTCATCCCGGAACGGCCCGGTGACGACTTGATCGAGCACGACCTGATTCTGGTCTGGGCGGAGCAGAAACGCATCATCACCGGCGCCGACCTGCTCGGGCGCCTGTTGCGCGGGATCGCCACGGTGGAAAAGAGTCAACCCGTTCAACCGGCGCAATCGGCCGGCCAGACCCGGTAGAAGAAGACCGTTTGGCGCGGTATGGCCGCGGCCAAGACGGTCCACGCTGCGGGTCGGCTGGGGGTCGGCGACGGGAGCGCAAACCGCCGTCGCGACCGATCCCGCCTTGCCGTCGCGAAACGATAGCGCTCTAATGTCGGTCAGGCGACGACTTCCGCGATCGATATCGGATCGTCGCCGCTGCCTGTCCTATTGATGCGCCGACGCCGGCCACATGCGAAGCCCGGCCGCAGCGCTAGACCCCAAACCCAAGATTCGCAACCAAGGGAGGATACATCATGTCGTTTCGTTTGGCCGCAGCTGCCGCCGTCGCTGCAATCATCGCCGTCCCGGGCGCCGCGAGCGCTCAAGTTCTGATGCAGCCCGATGTTTCGGCCAAAATGGCCCTGACGATCGCGGAAACGGCGATTGCCGAATGCGGCTCGCGGGTGTCGGTCGCCGTAGTCGACCGCGCCGGACGGGTACGCGTCTTCATCCAGGGCGACGGGGCGGCGCCGCACAATATCGAGCTCGCCCGCCGCAAGGCCTACACGGCGCGGACGTTCGGGCGGACATCGCTCGAATGGGCGCAGCGCACCGAGACCCAGGTTCCCGGCCAGCGCCAGCTCACGGACGTCATTCCGCTCCAGGGCGGCGTTCCGATCAAGGTCGGCGAAGACACCATCGGCGGTGTCGGCCTCAGCGGCGCCGCGCACGGTGGACCGGAGGAAGAGGCCTGCGGCAAAGCCGGCGTCGCCAAGGTGGCGGATCAGTTGAAGTAGGTCGTCCGCTTTCGCAAAAACGCGAGCACCTCTCCCCGCGGGCGACCGCACGCGGGGAGAGGAATAAGAGGCCTCACAGCGTTTCGGCGAAGAAGTCGCGCATCAGCATGTATGATTTGCGGCAGAGCTTCTCGTCGTAGCGCGTCGGTCCGGCGTTGGCCGTCGGGTCGCAGAAGGAATGGACGGCGCCACCGAACATCATCACCTGCCAATCGACTTTTGCCTTGGTGAGCTCCTCCTCTAACGCGTCCATCATGGGCTTCGGCGTTATCGGATCCGCCGAACCGTGGATCGCCAGCACCCGCCCCTTGATGTTGCAGGCCGTGCCGGCGACGGCCGGATTGGGATTGGTGACGTGGAACACCACGACCGCCTCGAAATCCGTGCCGGTGCGCGCCTGTTCGAGCACGAAGCCGCCGCCCGCGCAGTAGCCGATCGCCGCCTTCTTCGCGGCATCGACGAGGCCGAGCCTGTTGGCCTCGGCAAGCAGCGTGTCGTAAGCCGTGCCGCCGCAGGCGATAGTGAAGGCGAGGTCGTCGTGCACGGCGCGCATGCCGGCCGCCAGCTCTTCCCGCGTCTTGGGCTTGTCGCCGTAGCCGACGCCGAACATGTCCGCCATCAGCACTACATAGTCCTTGCCGGCGGCGGTGCGCGCCTGCGCAATGGTGTCGGCGCACACGCCCTTCCAGTCGGGCTGCATGAAGATGACCGGGCGTTTCCCCGTTACGCCGTCATCATGGACGATCATCCCCTCGAACCGCCTGCCGTCGACCTGGTACGGCACCTTCTTCTCGGCCATCCTGCTCTCCTCGTTTCCGGTCCGATCGTACTCCTCCCGACCTCTCGCAAAATCCGGCCTTCCGGACAATCCGGCGAATGGCTACCATCTCTTTGCCGACGCCGGGGGGAGAGACAATGACCAAACGGTTCGCCGAGCAGCGCTGGGCGCTCGACAACATCATCCGCGCCAACGGCATCGACTGGGACCAGCCGCGCTCGCTTTACCTGTCGGCGCCCTGCGGCGTCGAGGCCAATGCGGATTTCGCCGCGATCCGGGCGCGGGTGCAGAAGATGGCCGACATCGGCCCGGCATTCGAGAGCACGGCGCGGCGCCGCGAGGCCAAGGCCAGGGACGCCGAGGCCGAGGGCAATCTCGTCACCGCCCGCGACAACTGGTACATGGCGGCGGTCCACTATGGCGCCGCCGAATGGCCCCATGACGATTCCGGCGCGCTGCATCTCGACCTGCATGCGAGGAAACGCGCCTGCTTTGCGAGCTATGCCAGGCTCGCCGGCCACAAGGTCGAGGCGGTGTCGATTCCATTCAAAGGCAAATCGATCCCGGGCTGGTTCCATGTGCCGCCCGGCCAGGCCGGAGGCAGAATCCCGGTGGTGATCGCCATCCCGGGAATGGACAGCTTCAAGGAGGCGAGCGTAGCGCTCGCCAACGACCGCTGGCTCACGCGCGGCGTCGCGGTGCTCGCCGTCGACGGTCCGGGCCAGTACGAGAGCCCGCTGCTCGGCGTCCATGTCTCGATGCAGAACTGGATCGATGCCGGGCCCGCGCTGGTGGACTGGCTCGCGGCACGATCCGAGATCGACGGTCAGAAGATCGGGGTCACCGGCACCAGCTTCGGCTCCTTCTTCGGCACCATCCTGGCGGCGAACGAACCGCGCATCGCGGCCACCGCGGTGATGTCCACCTGCCTGGAGCCGGGGTGCCACACCATCTTCGAGGAGGCGTCTCCGACCTTCAAGAAGCGCTTCATGTGGATGTCAAACTATACCGACGAGGCGAAATTCGACGCCTTCGCCAAGACGCTGACCTGGGAAGGCCATGCGGAGAAGATCCGCACGCCCTACCTGGTGGTGGCGGGCGAGGCCGACGAACTGAGCCCGCTCGCGCACACCGAGCGGATGATCGGCACCATGACGGGCCCGCGCCGGCTCGTGATCTACGCCGACAGCCGCCACTCCGTCGGCAACGTGCCGGCTGCCAATCTCGGCCCGTTCCCGGCGACCCTGGTGGCCGACTGGCTGGTGGCGCGGCTCGTCGGCAAGCCGTTCGCCAGCGAACGCTGGTTGGTGGAACCGACCGGGCGCGTGGTGAAGACGACGCTCTGAGCGAGGCGACGGGCCAGCCCCTTCCGTCCGCACCGGCGGACGGTGTATCGTGATGACCCAATAAACGCTGATGGTGCGGCCGCGGGGGGTGCGCCAATCGGTCGATCCAGGAGAGGATGCTCATGTATTACCGAAGCTCGATCTGTGCAGTTGCAGCGGCGGTCGCGCTGTTGGCGACGCCATCCGTCGCCCAGGTGGTCGATTTCGGGAAATATCCCGACTTCAAGGGCCAGTGGGTTCGCACCGGCAATCCGAACAATTGGATTGCGCTCGCCGGCCCGCCTCCGCTCACGCCCGAATATCAGAAGATCTTCGCTGACATCACGGCCGACGTAAAGGCCGGCGGACCCGGGAATTGGCCGTCGACCTTCTGCATCCCGGCGGGGATGCCGGCGATGATGAGCTTCTATGATCCGATGGAGATGATCGTCATGCCGGACATCACCTACATCCTGATCAGCCACAACGACGATTCGTATCGACGCATTTATACCGACGGCCGCGATTGGCCGCAGGATCCCGAGCCTACTTTCGCCGGCTACTCGATCGGCAAGTGGATCGACGAGGACGGTGACGGCAAGTACGATGTGCTCGAAATCGAGACGCGGGACCTCAAAGGCCCGCGCGGCTACGATATCTCGGGCCTGCCGTTTCACAGCGACAATCAGACCATCATCAAGGAGCGGATTTACCTCGACAAGGCCGACCGCAATACGCTCTTTGACGAGATCACCGTGATCGATCACGCAATGACGCGGCCATACATCAAGCTCCAGAAGGCCACCCGCAATCCGAATCCTCGTCCGGTCTGGCACTCGGACGCTTGCTCGGAAACCAACACGCATGTCCGCATCGAAAACGAGCCCTATTATCTCAGCGCCGACGGCAAGTTGATGCCGTCGAAAAAGGGCCAGGCGCCGCCGGATTTGAAGTATTTCAAGCGAACGCAGAAGTGACGGCCACGTCCACTCTGAGCTCGTTGCGATAACCACGCCCCGGGAGTGATCTTCACTCTCGGTAGAGCGTCGAGCTGACTTCGCCGTAGTAGCGCCGAAGCAACGTGAAAATCGCCGCGGTCCCGAGCAGCGACAGCAGGATACCGAGAGAAATGGGCGCGCCGGCCCGGAGCAGCGCCGCCGCGATGATGCATCCGCCCGCCGCGCCGGCGTCCCAGCCGCCCTCTGCGGCGATATGGAAACGCAGCGCGCATTGCGACGCCTTGGCCTGATTGTAGACGGCCGTCATCATGGTCGGCACGTAGAAGGCTGGCACCACCGCCCCCGCGGCGTTGGCCACGACGGCAAGGACGGGGTCTCCGCAGCTTGCGGCGCGGAAGGCAATCACGACGGTGAGGGAGCCGGCCGCAAGCCATACGGCCCGCCGGCCATGACCGGCGTCGATGAAGCGGCCGAGAATGAGCCCGCTCACGGCGCCGGCCACGGCGGCCAACGCCATCGCACCGCCATAAGCGGTAAAGCTCTCGCCGAGCGCCAGGAACAGCGCAATCTGCCAAACGAAGTAAAACCCGGCCGCGATCCAGCCGTCGGCTGCGAACATCAGCACGCCGGGAACCGAGGCGCGAAACGCGCCGGGCGCCTCGTCGGCGACCGCCACGTTCCGGGTTCCGAAGATCGGCAACGCGGCAAGCAGCAGCACGACCGCCGTGGCGTCGAATGCGATCTGGGGTCCGAGCGTCGTCAGCGCCCAGCCGGTGGCAAGGGGCCCGACGATCCCCACCAGTGCGGCGATCGCCTCGCGCGCGCCGAGCTGGTGGCCGCGATGCTCGGCATCGCCCAGCGAAGCGAAGTAGGCATGGTAGGACGTCCAGTAGACGGTGTCGCCGACCGAAGAAATCGCGCAGAGAAGATAGAGCTTCCAGTCGATGCCATGCACTTCCGCGAGCAGCGGATATTGCAACCCGGTCATCACCGTGCCGGCGATCACGAGCGGCTTGAGCCCCCAGCGCCGGGCCGGCACCAGGATGAACGGACGGATCACGAAGCGGCCGGCGAGAATCGCTGCGAGCGAAGCGAGCACCGCGGGTGCGGGTACGTCGGCCTGCAGCAGAAAGGCCGCGAAGAATGCGCCACCGCCGCTCAGCGCCAGCGCATGGATGCCGTAGTGCAGGTTGAGCAGATTGATGGTGTCGTTGCGGAAGAAGGCCATGGGATGTTCTACCCCAGCCAGCGCGCCGCACCTCGAGTCTATCCTTCGTCGTCGGTTCAATGCGGGACGCCGCCCGCTCGCGTCTCGCCGGGCAGCCCTCGCATTTCTCTCCTACGCCCGCTTCGTCAGCGTCCACAGCGGCGCCAGTGACGGCTCCTGCTCGAACCGGTTCATGAAGGCGAAGATCTGCGTCGCCGCCGGCCGCTCGACGGTGTGGCCGGCGCAATCGAAGAACTTCTCCTCGACCTGCGCCGGGGTCAGCGGCATCTGCGGGGTGCCGCTGGCGTAATAGCGCATGCGCTGCACGGTGCGGCCGTCGGCGAGGGTGACGGTAACGCGCGCCGGGCTGTCGTCGAGGAGGTCGGCGAATTCCGGAT
>Ga0302325_10005608_pt1 | contig 28491 bp, 20 predicted proteins | sample Palsa_T0_2_FD_201948 | JGI IMG/M metagenome (GOLD analysis project Ga0302325, IMG submission 201948) | Peat permafrost microbial communities from Stordalen Mire near Abisko, Sweden - Palsa_T0_2 | ecosystem: Environmental > Terrestrial > Soil > Palsa > Peat permafrost | place: Sweden: Abisko...
TGGCTGATGGGCGGCTCAAAACGCCTTTCCTACTGGTGGTGGAAGGTTCGATTCCGAACGAGAAGATCAAGGCGGAAGGTTACTGGGCGGCCTTCGGCAGCAGCCCGGAAACGGGGCAGCCAATTCCGGCCTGCGACTGGATCGACCGTCTGGCGCCTCGCGCGTGGGCCGTGGTCGCGATGGGCACTTGCGCGGCTTACGGCGGAATCCACGCAATGGAAGGCAATCCCACGGGCTGCATGGGTCTGCCGGATTATCTCGGATGGACATGGAAATCCGCTGCCGATATTCCCATCGTCTGCATCCCCGGATGTCCTGCCCAGCCCGATAATATGACTCAGACGCTGCTCTATCTGTTGAACCAGGCGGCGGGCCAGGCGCCCATGATTCCTTTGGACGAGCATTTGCGGCCGACCTGGCTGTTCGAAGCAACTGTGCATGAGGGCTGCGACCGCGGAGGCTACTACGAGCAAGGACAATTCGCCAGCCGCTACGGTGAACGGGAGTGCATCGTTAAGTTAGGTTGTTGGGGGCCGGTGATCCAGTGCAATGTCGGCAAGCGCGGTTGGATGAGCGGAATCGGCGGCTGCCCGAATGTCGGGGGCGTTTGCATCGGCTGCACCATGCCGGGTTTTCCGGATCGCTTCATGCCGTTTTTGAGCCAACCGCCGGGATCGCTGTTGTCCGCCCACGCCATCACGAACTATGGGCGGGCCATCCGGGCGCTGCGCAGATTCACGCAGGCGTCGTTCAACAAGGAACCATCGTGGCGCCGGAAGAGCAGCGAGTTGACAACCGGCTACATTTCACCCGCTAGTGGAGACCGATAATCCAAGCCGCCAGGAAACGATATGCATGACTGAACCCGGTCTTCCCGGCGAGATCCCAGGGCTGAGTTCCGAGGAAGCCGAAAAACTTCTCGATCAACTTGCCCGAGCCTTCGGCAATCGCCTGGACGGGACACCCCCGGACGAAACCGAGCTTAGTCTCGAGCTCCGGTACAAGACGCTGGTGGAGCAGATTCCCGCTGTAGTTTTCCTGGCGCCACTCGATTCTCGATCCGGCGAGGCCTACGTCAGCAATTACGTGCAGTCCCTGCTCGGTTATACCCAGGAAGAATGGCTGGGCGATCCGTTGCGTTGGTATGAACGGATTCATCCGGACGATCGCACGCGCTGGAGCAAGGAGGCCGCGGAGCTGTTCCTTACCGGACGGCCCTTGCGGTCGACGTACCGGGTAATGGCGCGCGATGGAAGGGTGGTGTGGTTCCAGTGCGAGGCCAAGATGGTGTGCCATTCCGACGGGCGTCCCTTGTTTGTACACGGGGTAGGCTACGACATCACGGATCTAAAGCGGACCGAGGTTGAGCTGCGCGAAGCGAAGGAGCTGGCCGAGGCGGCCAGTCGCGCCAAGAGCGAATTTCTGGCCAATATGAGCCACGAGATTCGCACACCGATGAACGGCATTGTCGGCATGACGGAGCTGGCCCTTGGAACGGGCCTCACGCAGGAGCAGCGCGAATACCTTCAGACGGTGAGAACTTCGGCTGAAGCGATGCTGACGGTGATCAACGACATCCTCGATTTTTCGAAGATCGAGGCCGGGAAATTGGACCTGGAGCCTGTGACGTTCAGCATCCTGGATTGCATCGGCGATGCCCTGAAAACCATTTCGCCAGATGCTCACGCGAAGGGTTTGGAACTGATGTTCGATCCCGATCTGGAGAACGAACTGTTGGTGGGAGACCCGCATCGGCTGCGCCAGGTCATTTTGAACCTGTCCGGAAATGCCGTGAAATTCACAAATGAGGGCGCCGTTGCTCTCGCCGTGCGGGTCGAGTGTCGATCGGAATCGGACGTGACTCTCCATTTTCAATGCAGCGATACCGGAATCGGCATTCCTCTGGACAAACAACAACTGATCTTCGATCCATTCGCACAGGCGGATACATCGTCGACCCGTAAGTATGGCGGTACGGGTTTGGGACTCACCATCGCCGCCCGGCTGGTAGGGATGATGGGAGGAAACATCTGGGTGAACAGCAAAGCCGGCGAAGGCAGTACTTTCCACTTCACCGCGAAATTTCGCCTGCACGGGCCGGGGGCGTTGGTAGATGACTCCGCCGATATCGCGATCTTAAACAATCTCCCGGTGCTGGTTGTTGACGACAATCTCACGAATCGCCTTATTTTGGAGCGCGTCTTGCGGAACTGGGGCATGCTTCCCGAGCTGGCGGCTTCCGGCCGCGAGGCCTTGGGGCTGGCCACCGCGCGCGAAGCGCTCAACCAGCGGTTTCCGTTGATCTTGATGGATCAACAGATGCCCGAAGCGGACGGCTTCACGGTGATCGAGAACCTCTGCTCCACCGCGGGGGCCGCGGGTGCAACGATCATGATGCTCACCTCTAGCGGTAAGAGAGGCGACGTCGCGCGATGCGAGCAACTGGGACTGGCCGGCTATCTCTTCAAACCGATCAAACAGTCCGAACTGTTGAACGCGTTGTTGACTGCCTTGGGCGGTGGTTTCGAGAATCGTCCGCTCATCACGCGGAGCTCTCTCGCGCGGGCGCAGGTTTCGATCTCGCCCCTTCACATTCTGCTGGTGGAAGACAACTTGGTGAACCAAAAGGTCGCCGCTCGTCTCTTGGAGAAGACCGGACACGCGGTGACCATCGCCGGCCATGGGCAAGAGGCTTTGGATGCGTTGGAGACACTGGGTTGGGAAACCTTTGACCTGGTGCTTCTCGACCTTCAGATGCCCGTGATGGATGGCTTTCAAACGATCCGCGCTATTCGGGAACGCGAGGAGGTCAGCGGGCGGCGCTTGCCGGTGGTCGCGCTGACGGCGCACGCCATGGAGGGTGATGCCGAGCGGTGCCTCCAAGCCGGCATGGACGGTTACTCTTCCAAGCCGATCATCCTCGCGGATCTCCTGGCAGTGATTCAATCGGTCCTGAAAACAACTTGAGCGCCTCGGCTAACACCAGCGTCCCTTGGGCGATTGCTTCGGGCGATGCATATTCGTCCGGACGATGGCTCACGCCGCCGCGGCACGGAATAAATAGCATGGCCGCAGGCGCGATCCGCGACATAAAGAGCGAGTCGTGATAGGCGCGGCTGATCATCCGTTCGAACCGCAGACCGTGCGTTTCCGAGGATTGCACCAGCCCGTCCACGACAGCCGGGGCGCAGCGGCCGGGCGGATCGGCGTTGACGAGTTGCATTCTGGCTTGGACGCCACGGCGGAGCGCGATCTCCTGGCACGCGTGCTCGATTTTTCGCAAAGCGGAATCCCGGCGGGCTTCGTCGATATCGCGAACATCCACATCCATCCGCACGCCGCTGGGGATGCTGTTCACGGCGCCAGGGAAAAGTTCGCACACGCCGACGGTTGCAACGGTGTCGGGCGAGCCGCTGGAGCGCGCGCTGTGCTCTACAGCCAAAGCGATTTCGGCGGCGGCGAGAAATGCATCGTGGCGTTCCGACATCAGCACGGCTCCGGCGTGTCCACCTTCGCCTTCGACCGATATCTTGAGGCTGGCGGGCGCGGCGATTGCTGTAACCACTCCCAGCGGCACGTTGTGGCGCTCGAGCAGCGGTCCTTGTTCGATGTGCATTTCAATGAACGCCGAATAATATCCCGGCGGCAGGCGCACGGATAACAAGGGACCATCGAAACCTGCCGTGCGTCGCGCATTCGCGAGCGTCACTCCATCGCGATCTTTGTATTGATCCGCGGCGACGGGGTCTAGCAGGCCCGACAGAAGCCGGCTTCCGAGGCAGCCGATTCCAAATCGAGTGGGCTCCTCGGACGTGAAGATCACAAGCTCGATGGAGCGCCGCGGCCGATGGCCCGTTCGTGCGAGGGCGCGAATCGCTTCCAGACCGCCCAGCACGCCGACGGTCCCGTCGAAACGCCCGGCATTGGGGATCGCATCGATGTGGGAACCGGTTGCAACTGGTGCAAGATCGGCATCTTCGCCGCGCCAACGCGCGAACGTGTTTCCCACCGCGTCCTCGCGAATCGCCAGCCCAGCTTCCCTGCACAGCTTCTTGACGAATTCACGGCCGCGCAGGTCGGCTTCCGTGAAGACCACGCGAGTGACCACCGGCGGAGCTTCGGCGGAAATCGCGCCCAGTGCGTCCAGCTCCCTGATCAATCGCTCCTGATCGATTTCCAGTTTCACCGCGGCCCGCGATTCCAGTCCTTGTAGATAAGGTATTTCGCGGGAGTCTTGCCAAGCGCTCCGAACCACTGGGGACAGAAGGGCGCCATCCAGATGAAGTCGCCTTCCGTCACCGGATACCATTGGTCGCCGAGGCGGTAGATGCCGCCGCCCGCAAGCATCAACAGCCCATGCTCCATGATGTGGATCTCAACCATGGGCAGCGTCGCGCCGGGAAGATAGGTCATGGTATTGATGGCGAAATCGAAGGACGGATTGTCGGGCAAGAGCGCGCGAACCTGGAGCGACTCGTCGCTCATCAGCGGCGTGGCGGCAACATCGCTTTCGCGTCCGGTGAAGAACGCGGGCGTCGAGATGCCAGGCAACGGCTGAAACGGCTTCTCGATAATCGCGGCCCGCGCGGGAGTTTTCGTGGAGACATTTGCCGCATGCTCTGGTGGAAAATACGCATAATCGCCACTGGTCAGGCGTGCGCCGTTGACTTCGAGTTCGCCCTCAAGAACGTACACGAATCGTTGCTCCGCAGCGGGCTCAAGCACGCCTCCCGCCTCGAATTCCGCCGTGTATTGTGTGAATCGCGCCCCCACCGCCGGTGCGATGTGAACGATCGCCGCCGCCTTCGTCATCCCAGGCAGAACGGTGCGAACGAACGTATCAGGCGTCTGAAGAAGATGATCGGCCCGGCGAGCGCTGCGAGTTTGTCCCAAATGATGCATAAAAGTTTTTAGCGAATAGGCCGCACAAACTTTCCCGGACTCCGCGCCGTGATCTTACCTGACGCAAAGATGGTCTCGCCGCGACGGATGGTACGTTCAACGTTACCGCGGAACGTAGAGCCGAGGTAGGGATTATGCAAAGGGTGCCGCTGCATCAGATGCTCGGGCTGCAATTGGGCCGAGCGAGAGACATCCACGAGCGCCAGGTCGGCGTCCATGCCGATGGCGATACTGCCCTTGCCTGGAATCCGAAATCTTCGGGCGGGCTCGGCCGCGATGAGCGATGAGATGCGATCGAGAGGGAGCTGCCGGCAATGGTACCCGCGATCGACCAGGACGCTCAATGTCGATTGAACGCCGGCGATGCCGCCCCAGGATGTTGCGAAATCCCCGGACTTCATCTCTGGCGGCGCGGGCGAGTGATCCGATGCGACGATGTCGACCACCCCCGCGAGCAGTTGCGTCCACAAGTCATTTTGTTCGACGGCATCCCGTAGAGGCGGCGCGCATTTCGCGATGGCGCCCAGCCGCTCGACATCTTCTTCGGTGAAGAAAAGATAGTGCGGGCAAGTCTCGATGGAGACGTCGGTTCCTTGCGCGCGTGCCTGGGCGGCAAGGGCAACGCCGCGCCCGGAGCTAACGTGAACGATGTGCAGTTTCGCGCCGGCCTCGCGGGCCAGCAACGTGGCGCGCTGGATGGCTTCGAGCTCTGCGATCACGGGTCGCGAGGCAAGAAAGGCCGTGACGCTGCCGCGATCCCGCGGGGCCACTCGCTCGGTGAGCTGCTTTGTAATCTCCTGGCTTTCCGCGTGGACGGCGACAGGCAGACCCAGCCGCGCCGCTTCGCGCAACCCATCGAATAGCGTCAGATCGTCGGCGCGCGGAAACTCGGGCAATCCGGAATCGCACAGAAACGCCTTGAACCCGACGACGCCTCGATCGGCCAGTTCGGCCATCTCGGGAATATTGCCGGGAATCAGTCCGCCCCAAAGCGCGAAGTCCGTGATGGAGGAGGTGGCCAGCGCTGCGCGCTTGCGATCGAACGCCTCGGCATCGACGGTGCAAGGCGTCGAGTTGAGCGGCATATCGAAAAAGAGCGTTCCACCTCCCGCGGCCAGCGCTCGGCTTCCGGTTGCGGCGCCTTCCCATTCTGTGCGGCCAGGTTCGTTGAAGTGGAGATGCACGTCGATCAATCCGGGAAAGACGTGCAATCCGCGCGCGTCGATTTCTTCCACGGCTCCTGGGAGGTCCGGTCCAATCGCGACGATCGTGCCGTCTTCGATCGCGATATCCTGAGCGTCACCTCTTAATACCAGGTCAGGCATGACAGCGCTCCAGTTCCTCGAGGAACCGCATTCCAACTTCAAGAGCGGCGTCAACGTCTTCGGCGAGCACCGATTCGTCGGGATGATGACTGATGCCGCCGGGGCTGCGCAGAAACAACATTGCCGCCGGCATGCGGCGCGCGAGAATCATGGCGTCGTGGCCGGCGCCGCTCGGCATGCGATGAACCAGGCGTCCCGTAGTCGCCACGGCGCGCTCCAGCATCTGTACGAAGGATGAATCCATCACGACGGCGGCTTGATCCAAGCGCTGGTCCCACGAAACCGTGAGGCAGCGGGCGGCGGCGATTTGCTGCGCGCTTCGCAGCAGCCGTGTTGCCAGGTCGTGACGAACTTCGTCGCTGGCGTGCCGAACATCCAAAGTGGCTGCAACGGAGCCAGGAATCACGTTGCTCGCTCCCGGAGAAACGGTCACGCGGCCGATGGTAGCCACTGCGCCGGGAACCGTGCGCGCTTCGCGCTCCACGTTGCAGATCCATTCCGACGCGCCAGCTAAAGCGTCGTGCCGAAGACTCATCGGCGTAGTTCCCGCGTGATTCGCATGCCCTTCAAAGAGCACGTCGAAGCGACTTTGGCCGGCAATGGTTTCCACAACGCCGAGCGGCAGGCCGAGGCTTTCGAGCACTGGCCCTTGCTCGATGTGGAACTCCAGGTATCCGAGCGCGTCGTCGCCGGCGCGCGCTTCGTTGATTCGCTTCGGGTCCAGACCGAAGGCAGTGATGGCGGGCGCGATCGTCGTGAGCAATTGATCGTCGACATCTCCAATCAACGCGCGGCTTCCAATGAATGGCACGCCAAATCGCACACCTTCTTCTTCCGAGAATCCAATCACCTCAATCTCAAATGGAAGGCCGCGGCCACCGAGACGCTCGATCAAAGCAACGCCCAGCACTACGCCCAAGATCCCGTCGAATGCCCCGCCGCGAGGAACCGTGTCGAGATGCGAACCAATGAACAGGCGTTTCGAAGAGGATCGCGTGGATGAGTAGCGGCCCCGCAAGTTGCCCGCGTGATCGGTGGCGACGCTCATGCCGGCGCGCTCCATCCAATCGCGCAGACGCGCGTGCACCTGATGCATGGGATCGGACAGAAAAGTCCGCGTCGTTGCGCCGGGCTCTTCGCTGAATTGCGCCAAAAGGCGGCATCGTTCGATTACGTTCATCACGAGCCTCGATACGTGCTATAGGCGTACGGGCTCAACAAGAGGGGCACATGATAGTTGCCGTTGGGATCGGCGACTCCAAAGCGAACGACGACAAGGTCGAGGAACGGCGGGTCGGCCAGCTCCACTCCAGCGGCGCGGAAATAATCGCCTGCGTGAAACGCCAATTCGTAGACGCCGGGTTCGAGACGATCGGCCGAGAGCAGCGGTTCGTTCGTTCGACCATCCACATTGGTAACGGCCGATTTTACGAGCTTCGCGCCAAAGTGCAGGTCGATGACCACATTTTGCGCGGGTTTGCCACGTGAAGTGTCGAGCACATGCGTCGAGATGCGAGCCATTTTATATATACGGCCTTATCTCTTCAAGCGTAAGCCAAGGACGCCGAAGGGAGGGCGCGCTTCGGTGTAGACGCCGAGTTCCTCGCCGCGTTCGACGATGGTGTCCCACGTCCGGTTGTTCGCTTCCAGATGCACCTCGGCGATGCCGGGGAGGTCCGCCAGCATTTTTGTACCGATTTGATAAATCACCTGCTGGATGCTGCCGGATTCGAATCCATGGAAGACCTCGCGCACAATGCGCCGCACGGCCACCGTGACCGCACCTGCGCTGAAGCCGTTGGAAGGCTCGGTGTACAGCCACTCCAGATCTAGCCACATGTGCAACGGGCGATTGGCGATGTCGGGCAGCGTGGTGTATTGGTCCCGCACGAAGCCGTGGAACGCGCTTCCGCCGAGCCGCAAGAGTTTGAAGCCGGAGATGCCGGACGCGATTTCAGCAACTCCGTTGCGATCGAGTTCCAGGCGCGCGAAAGCTCGGTCCGGTCCCGCGGGCGCAAACGCGACTTCGCTACCCGGAAGCGCTGCATAGGGAATCTCAACCGCCGACATTTGTACGCCTTCCACCTGCGGATATGTGTCGAGGAACTTCGCACCCAGGAAGCGGCAACAATCTTCCAGATCCGATCCTTCGTAATTGAGCATCTCGCGCTGAACGAAGTTCTTCATCGAATCCGTGGCCACCAGACCGGTGTTGTCGCCCGTCGTGTAGGTCGGCCAGAACGCATCGCCATACACCAGGATCGTAATACTCGCGCCGAATACTGGACTGCCGCCGAGCGTGCTCTTGCCGTCCCGGTTGAGACGGTACACGACGATGTCCCCTTTGCCGTAATAGCTTCGCTTCCAACCGCTCGCAAAGTGTCCAATCACGATGTGATGATGTCCTCCAGCCGAAATCTCGCGATGCGATACACCTGGCGGAGCGCCTCGCGGTATTCATCCTCAGCAGAAGATTCTATTCTCGCCTGAAGCGACCGCAAAATATCGTGCTTCGTGCTTCCTTTCACCGCCAGTAAAAAAGGAAATCCGAACCGGCTGCGATAGGCGGCATTCAGACGATGGAGCTGTTCGAATTCACTCGGCGTTAAACCGTCCAAACCCGCGCCCGCCTGTTCTTCCGTGGAAGCCGCGCTTAAACGCGCGCGTGCGCCCAAGTCCGGATGCGCCTGCAATAGAGCGAGTCTCTCGGCGAACGTGGCGTTCTCCACTTGTTCCGTCATCGCGACGTGCAACGCGTCCAAACTCGGGAATGGCCGGGCATCGAAGGCGCGCTCCGCCACCCACGGAGAATGTTCGAAGATCCAGCCGACGGCCTCGACAAAACGGGAACGATCCAGCAGATTGAGCTCGGCCATCGTCATGGCTGATCCGCGGTGGAACGATAGACAACGGAACCTTCCACGCGCACTTCGCGCACACTCTCCGCGCCCGCGAGAGTAAAGATCGCGGCCAACACTTGCTCCGGACTCGGCTCGCGTTCGAGAACGGCGGCAAGTGGGCTATCGGCGGGCGGCTGAAGATAGACAAAGTCGGCGGATTTACCAGTGCGAAAGTCTCCTGTCTCGTCGCTCAATCCAAGCGCCTCCGCTCCGGCCAGCGTCGCCAGATAGAGCAAGTGGGCCGCGTCCAGCAGCATTCCATCGGGCGCGATTCGCTGCAACAAGTACGCCTGCAGCCCTTCTTTGAGCAGGCCAAAGCCAGTGCCGCCCCCGACATCGGTCCCGAGCGCGCATCGCACGCCCGCATTCAAGTGGCGCCTGAGTGGAAACAGTCCGCTGCCGAGTGCGGCGTTGCTGCACGGACAATGCGCGACCGCAGCTCCGCCGTCAGCCAGACGATCCAATTCGGATTCGCTGGGATGAACATTATGCGCCATCACCGCGTTCGGACGGCTAAGTCCGAATCGTTCGTAGACCGCCAAATAGTCGGATGCCCAAGGAAACAGGCGCGCAACTTCGCCGATCTCCTGCTTGGTTTCGTTCAGATGCGTTTGGAACAGAAGTCCATCGTGTTCGCTCAGCAGCGTCTGGCAAACCTCCAGCATGGCCTCGGAAGTGGAGAACGCGAAGCGTGGAGTGACGGCGTACAGCGATCGACCGCGCCGATGGAAGCGGCGAATCAGCGCACTGCTCTCGCGATAAGCGCGCTCCGGCGTCTGATGCAACTCAGGAAGCAGCAACCGGTCGGAGAGCACTTGTCCGGCGGCAATCCGCAGACCCACGGAGTCCGCAGCTTCAAACAGCGCCGCGGTCGCGGGGGCGAAGTGCGCGCCAAAGACCAAAGCAGTTGTCGTTCCGTGAGACGCGAGCGCGTGGACGAACTTGCGGGCCACCCGGCAAGCGTAGGAATCATCCGCCATGCGAGCCTCTTCGGGTAGCGCGCGGTGCTCCAGCCAGTCCAGCAATGATCGGCCCAAGCCGCCGAGCAAGCGCAGTTGTGGGAAGTGAATGTGCGTGTCGATGAAACCAGGCAGAAGAAAGCCGCCGCGCAGATCCACGGTGGGAACGTTCGGATGCGCGTCGCGAAGAGTTCCGTAATCGCCGCAGCCGGCCACGCGGCCTTCGCGGATCAGCAAGCCGCCGTCTTGATAGGTCTCGAGCGCGCTGCTCTCTCGAAACGGATTGCGCGGCGTGTGGAACAGGGGCGCGCGCAAAAGTTCGCCCCCTGGGGCGGGAATCACTCGGTGGCACCAACCGGACTTACTTGCGACGCGCGCTCGGCTCGCGCCCGCTGTACCGCGAAAAACACGCGCTCGGGCGTGGCTGGGCTTTCGAGCAAGATCGGTCCGCCGGCGCCGAACGCGGCAATTGCGTCGCGGATCGCTTCGCGCACCGAGATCGCCAGCATCAAAGGAGGCTCGCCCACGGCTTTGCTGCCGTAGATGGTCCCCGGCTCGGAGGCGCGCTCCAGGAAGTTGACCTCGAAAACTTCCGGAACCTCGGTCCACGACGGTAGCTTGTAAGTGGACGCGCCCGCGGTGGCCAGACGGCCCTTTGAATCCCACACCAGCTCTTCCAGGGTGAGCCAGCCGACGCCTTGAATGAATCCGCCTTCGATCTGCCCGAGATCCACCAGCGGTGAAATGGAATCGCCCACGTCTTCCAGGATGTCGGTTCGCAAGAGCCGATAATCGCCGGTAAAGCCGTCCACTTCCACTTCAGAAACCGCTGCAGCGTAGGCGAAATAGTGGAACGGCTGGCCCCGGCCGGTTTGCGGATCGTAGTGAATATCGGGCGTTCTGTAGTAACCTTGCGCGAAGAGCGGAATCCGCTGGCGATAGGCCGCATCGCAAACGCGAGCGAATGAAATGGCTCGCTGTTCCTCGCCATTCGGAAAAACGAAGCCGTGCGAAAAATGGACGGCTGCCGAGTCACAGCCGAGCAGGACAGCGGCAACCTCCGCAAAGCGGCTGCGGAGTTCGCAACAGGCGTTCGCCACCGCGGCGCCATTCAAGTCCGTGCCTGCCGATGCCGCGGTCGCGGATGTATTTGGAATCTTGCCGGTGCTGGTGGGCATGACACGCACGTTTTCGAGATCGAGGCCCAAGCTCTCAGCAGCGATCTGCTGGATCTTGGTGTGCAGTCCCTGTCCCATTTCGGTGCCGCCGTGATTCACCTGTACGCTGCCATCGCGGTAAATCAAAACCAGCGCCGCGCCCTGGTTGAAAAACGTAGCAGTGAACGAAATCCCGAACTTTACTGGGGTAATGGCGAGCCCGCGCTTCAAGTGCGGATGACGCGCGTTCCAATATTCAATCTCCTCGCGCCGCTGGGCGAATGCGCTCGATTCCTTCAGTAAACGCCAGATCATTTCGATGCGGCTCGCGTGCTTGACAGTCTGCCCGTAGTGCGTGGTGTCGCCCTCGCGATAGAAATTGCGTTCACGGACCAACTCCGGCGGCAAGCCCAGCCGGCGCGCGGCTTGATCCAGAATCTCTTCGATCGCGAGCATTCCCTGTGGACCGCCGAAGCCGCGAAAGGCAGTTTGCGAGGTTTTATGCGTGCGGCAGATCAAGCCGGTGAGTTCCGCCGCTGGGAGCAAGTAAGCATTGTCGCAATGGAACAGCGAGCGGGAGAGCACCGGCTCCGATAGATCCAGGCTCCAGCCGCCGTCGGAATAAAGCGAGATCCGCACGCCTTCCAGACGGCCGTCCTTCGTGAAGCCCGCCGCGTAGCGCGCCAGGAACGGATGTCGCTTTCCGGTGAGCGCGAAATCCAGCGCACGGGTGAGCCGGACACGCACCGGCCGCCGGGTTTTCCAAGCACCCAGTGCCGCGATGGCCGCCCACGCGTTCGCCTGTACTTCCTTGCCTCCGAAGGCGCCGCCCATTCGCAAACATTCCACTGTCACTTTGTTGCGTGGGATTCCCAGGACGCGCGCGATCACGTCTTGTGTTTCCGTGGGGTGCTGTGTGGAGGAATGCGCCGCGATGCCGCCGGTTTCATCCAGCCAGGCGATCGCGCATTGCGTTTCGAGATAGAAGTGCTCCTGTCCACCAATCTTCAATTCGCCTTCGAAATGCAGCGCGCTGGAATCGATCACGGACGCGTCGCCGCGAGCGAGGCGCAGCGGAGCGGAGTGAAAGCTTCCCGCGCTAATCGCGTCTTCGATCGTTAGGATGGCCGGGAGCGGTTCGTAATCCACCAACACGCTACGGGCGCCACGCTGCGCCGCCTCCAGCGTCTCGCCCAGCACCCAGACGACAGGCTGGCTGTGATACATCACCTCAGTCGGAAAGAGCGGTTCATCGTGGCGGTTCGACCCCGAGTCGCCTTCGCCTGGAACGTCTTTGCCGGTGAGAACCGTGGCGACGCCCGGTTCCGATAAGGCTCGCGAAACGTCCACGGCTTTGACCATTGCATGAGCGTGAGGCGCAATCACCGGCCAGGCGTGCAATGGGCGGGCAAAACGCAGCAGCAGATCGTCTGTGTAGAGAGCTTCGCCCGTCACGTGCTCACGCGCGCTCTCGTGCGGAACCGCTTGTCCGGCAATCTTCATGCCGCCGCCACCCGCCGCTCCCACAGGAACTTTGCGACTAAACTCTTCGCCACCGCCAGCCGGTATTCGCCCGAACCGCGATGGTCGCTGATCGGATCGAGCGTTTTTTCCAGCGCCTCTTGGGCGCGCTCGACGGAGGCATCGTTCCAGCGGTGGCCAACGATCGACTGTTCGGCTGCAAGCGCGCGCATCGGAACCTCTGCGACGCCGCCAAACGCGAATCGGGCGCGTGCGATTTTGCCTGACGCGTCCCAATCCATGGCCATGGCAGCTGCAACCGTGCTGATATCGTCCATGCGCCGTTTCGCGACCTTGTAGAAGCGCACGAACTCGGGCAGCGGCTTGGGAATTTCGATCGCGGCGATTAGTTCATCCGGCGCAAGCGCCGTGCGGCGGTAGCTGCTAAAAAACGAAGCCAGCGCAATGGTTCGCCGTCCGCGCCGGCTCGCGAGATGTACTCGGGCGTCCAGCGCCAACAACAGAGGCGCTCCATCGCCAATCGGAGAAGCAGTGGCGAGATTGCCGCCTAAGGTGGCTCGATTACGAAGCGGAGGTGACGCGAACAGCCGCAGCCAATGGAGAATGGCCTCGGGCGGCTTGCTCCAGCGCATGGCGATTTCGTTGAGTGGCAGCGCGGCGCCGATGGTGATCGAGTCTGCGCTTTCGAAAAACTCGCGCAAATCCGCGATCGCCTCCACGCTTACCAGGTGCTTCCAGCGCCGCGACCGCAGATTCGATTCCACAACCAGATCCGTACCGCCGGAAATCAACCGGGCCTGGGGATCGGCCGCGAGTATCGACAGGCATTGCTCGATGTCGATGGGACGCGAAAATCGCGCGCCTCCGCTTTCGTGTTCGATGGCTTCCAACCGCGGCGCCGGTCGTGACAGGCGATCGAGAAAATCCCCCGCAGGCGCCGGCCCCAGTGACAACGCCGCGTCGCGAATTGGCCGGTAGCCAGTGCAGCGGCACAAATTGCCGCCGAGTTCATGCGGATCGCAGGGCCCCGCGCGTCCCGGCCGGTACTGCTCGGCGAACATGCTCATCACAAAGCCCGGCGTGCAATAGCCGCATTGCGAACCGCCGGCCGCAGCCATGGCCTGCTGAACGTCAGCCAATTTTCCGCCGGCCGCCAGAGCTTCGACGGTGTATATTTCGTGCCCCGCCGCCATGGACGCCAGCATTAAGCAGCTATTCACGGCGCGGTATTCACTTGCGCCATCGCGATCCGCAACCAGAACCACGGTGCATGCGCCACACTCGCCCTCCGCGCAGCCTTCCTTCGCGCCCGTCAGGCCTTGCGCGCGAATATAGTCGAGAAGCGTAGTCTGAGGGTCAATGTCGCGGACAGAAACAGGCCGATTATTTAGCAGGAAGTCCGCGGACTGCGCACTATTATTGGCCTTCATCTCCCAACCTTGATACTTTGATCGTACTGCCAGGCGGGCGGTCCGCGCTTACGCTGCCGGATGGAGAATCCAGCGCGCGGCCTTCGTGGCCAACCGGTCCAGAGCCTTCACCGACATCTCAAGGTGCTCTTCGGTGGTGTCTTCAATCTTATTGTGACTGATGCCGCCCACCGATTGCACGAACATCATCACGGAGGGGATTCCAGCGCGCGCCACTTCCGCGGCATCGTGCAGCGGACCGGACGGCAGACGATGCGCAACGCCCGCGACCTCGCGCACAGCCTCTTCGCAAAAGCCGAGCAGCGCGGGGTGGAACGCGATCGGCTGGATGTTCCAGATGCGCGACCATTCCACCGTACACTTCTCCTCGCGTGCGAATCGGTGGCTGGCTTCCTGCGCCTCGCGGTACATGCCGGCCAGAATCTGAGCGTCCAGGTCGCGCTGATCGAGCGTGATTTCGCATCGCCCCACCACCGCCGTCACGATCCCCGGGAAAGTCTTGACGCTGCCGACAGTGCAAACGGCATCCTTATGTTTGCCCGCGATGGAGCGGATTTCGAGCGCCAGTTTCGCCGCGGCTGCCAGAGCATCGTGGCGCGCCTTCATCGGCGTCGATCCCGAGTGCGCCTCTTGGCCAAAGAAGGTGATGGCATGGCGCTCCACGCCTTTCGTTCCCAGCACCACGCCCAGCGGCAGACCCATGCTCTCGAGCACCGGGCCTTGTTCGATGTGCAGCTCAATGTAAGCCGCCGCGTTCTTCTGCTCGCTGACCGCTTCGGGAAAACGGTCGAAGGGAAATCCGCAATGTTTGACCGCGTCTTCCAATCGGATGCCGTCCTTGTCGGTGCGGCCGCGGTCGGCTTCGATGCTCGAGGTGCCGGCGAACGCCGACGATCCCAGCAGGCTGCGGCCAAAGCGCGCGCCTTCTTCGTCCGCCCAGTCAACTAAACGGACTGTAACGGGTGGGCGCCCTCCGAATTCGTCCGCGAAGCGGCGCAGCACTTCCAGGCCAGCCAAGAAATCAAGGCATCCGTCCAGCCATCCGCCATTTGGCACGGAATCGAGATGGCCGCCGATGAGCAGCGCCTTCTCGGATGCACCGGGCAGCGTGGTCCAGCTATTTCCCGCGCCATCATAGTGGTGCTGCACAGGCAGGTGCTTGATCTTGGACTGAAACCACTCGCGCGCCTTCAGCCAGGTGTCCGTCCACGCCACGCGCTGCGCGCCATTCCCGTCGCCGGTCAGCTTGCGCAATTCCTTCAGCTCGACGATGGTTCGTTGTGGATCGAGACTCATGACTTGCCGCTGAGTGCATTGTAACGTTTGGATCGTAAATGGACGAAGCGGCTATTCGTTTGGTAGACCTAGAGGATGGGCGCAGCGGTTCCGTTTGGATTTCAGGACAATGCGGAGGTTGCCCGCCGATTTCCGGATCTGCACCCGGCCTTCGATTCCAACGAGGCGCTAACGGAAGCCAACCGCTGCCTCTATTGCTTTGACGCGCCTTGCGCGGCGGCCTGTCCCACTCACATCGACGTGCCGCGCTTCATCAAGAAAATCGCGACGCAGAACTTGATGGGGTCGGCGCTGGCCATCCTGGACGCGAACGTTTTGGGTGCAAGCTGTTCGCGCGTCTGTCCCGTTGAAGTGCTGTGCGAAGGAGCCTGCGTGATGCTGCGCTACAACAAACAAGCGATCGCGATCGGACGGCTGCAACGGCACTCGATGGATTATTTTCTAGACCGCGGCGGACGGCTGCCCAGGAAATCGACCGCAAAGCGCAGCCAGAACATCGTGTGCATCGGCGCGGGCCCGGCGTCGCTAGCCTGCGCGGCTGAACTGGCCCAGAAAGGCTTCGGCGTCACTGTGATCGAACGGCGTCCTTTACCCGGCGGTTTGAACACATACGGCGTGGCCGAATACAAACTGAGACCGCCGGATAGTCTGCACGAAGTGGCGATGATCGCCGAGCTGGGAGTTGAGTTTCGTTTCGGAGTTTCGATCGAGGACGAAAGCGACCTCGCGGCTCTGGAACGCCAATACGACGCGATATTCATGGGAATCGGGCTAGGCGCGATGCACGAGCTACGGATTCCGGGCGCGGAACACGCACACATCATCGATGCGCTGGAGTTCATCGCAAGATATAAAACCGCGAGCAATCTGAGTGTTGGAAACAATGTTGTGGTGATCGGCGCGGGCAACACGGCTATCGACGCCGCCATTGCCGCGCGGCGCCTGGGAGCTGCTCACGTCACCATCGTCTACCGCCGGACCGAACGTGACATCTCGGCTTTCGGCTTCGAGTATGAGCACGCCAAACAGGAAGGCGTCGTCTTTGAGTGGATGGCTCAGCCGGTGGCGATTCACTCCGGCTCACTAGAATGCTCGCGCATGGGATCGACTTTTCAATTGCCTTGCGACATGGTGATCCCGGCCATTGGTCAAACGCCACTCCCTTTGCTCGAGCGCTGCCATGGTCCGAAGTATTATTCCGGCGGCGATTGCACCAACGGAGGCCGCGAAGTGGTGGACGCAGTCGCGGATGGAAAACGCGCCGCGCTGGCCATTGCCAAGTCCTTCAAGGCGGAGCATGCCTGACACGCCGGGGCCTGATCTTTCCACGATCTTCGCGGGCGGCATTCGTTCTCCCAACCCGTTCTGGCTGGCCTCCGCGCCGCCCACCAATTGTGGCGAGCAGGTGATGCGCGCCTTCGACGCCGGATGGGGAGGAGCGGTGTGGAAGACCATCGGCGAGCCCATCACCAACGTGTCTTCGCGCTATTCGTCCATCGATTGGAACGGCCAGCGCATGATGGGCCTGAACAATATCGAGTTGATTTCGGACCGGCCCATCGAAACGAATCTGCGAGAGATAGCGGACGTAAAAAAGCGCTACCCGAAGCACGCGGTGATCGCTTCGTTGATGGTGGAGTCCACGCGCGAAGCCTGGCACGACATCGTGCAGCGCTCCGAAGGCGCCGGAGCCGACGGCCTGGAGCTGAACTTCGGCTGCCCGCATGGCATGAGCGAGCGCGGCATGGGAAGCGCCGTCGGACAGGTTCCCGAATACACCGAAATGATCACGGGCTGGGTGAAGGAGAAGGCGCGGACGCCGGTGTTGGTGAAGCTCACTCCTAACATCACCGACATTCGCCAGATCGCGCGCGCGGCCAAGCGAGCGGGAGCCGATGGGCTTTCGGCCATCAACACCATCAACTCCATCACCGGCATCGATCTGGATACTTTCGAGCCGAGGCCGAACGTCGACGGCCTCTCTTCGCACGGCGGCTACTGCGGGCCCGCCGTAAAACCGATCGCGCTGAACATGGTGCATCAACTTCAGAACGACGATGCTTCACGGCTGCCGATCTCGGGCATTGGCGGCATCGGCACCTGGCGCGACGCGGCCGAATTTATTCTGCTCGGTTGCGGCACCGTGCAGGTGTGCACCGCTGCCATGCATTACGGCTATCGCGTAGTCGAGGACATGATCGACGGACTCCAAAATTGGATGCGCGAAAAAGGCTTCGCTAGCATCGATGATTTTCGCGGGCTGAGCGCGCCCAAGATCACGGACTGGAATCATCTGAACTTGAATTTCAAAATCGTGGCGCGCATTCATGCAGAGAAATGCATCGGCTGCGAGCTTTGCTACATCGCTTGCTGGGACGGCGCGCACCAGTGCATTCACTTAGATTCCGAACATTCCACGCCTCCCGCGATTGAAGCGGCCAGCCGCGCGCGCATCGCAGTGACGCCGATTCCTAAGTTGGACCGCGCGATTGAATCACATGGACTCGCCTCACGTGCGTCGAACGGCCGCGTTCCCCACGTAGATGAAGACGAATGCGTTGGTTGCAATCTCTGTGCACTCGTCTGTCCAGTGGATGGTTGCATCAGCATGGAGCGCGTCGAAAATCATTTACCTCGCAAGACCTGGGAAGATTTGGTCAATGGCACTCCTCATTCGTAACGGGTCGGTTGTATCCGCGGATAAGACGCTCGCGGCGGACGTGTTGATCGAGGGCGAAACGATCAAGGAAGTGCGCCCCGGCATTCCGCTCGATCCCGGCCACGACGTATTCGACGCCACGGGCATGCTTCTGTTGCCCGGCGGCATTGACGCTCACACCCATCTCGACATGCCGTTCGGCGGCACAATGTCAAGTGACGATTTCGAAACCGGCACGCGCGCGGCGGCCATCGGAGGCACCACTACCATCGTCGATTTCGCCATCCAAGCGCGTGGCACCAAGATGCGCGACGCGCTGGACACCTGGTGGAAGAAGGCGGAATCCAAGGTGTGCATCGATTACGGACTGCATATGATCGTCACCGATCTTCCCGATGCCGGCCTGGAAGACATGGACGACATGGTGCGCGAGGGCGTGGCCAGCTTCAAGCTCTTCATGGCATACCCGAACGTGCTGATGGTGGACGACGCCACTATTTTTCGCGCCCTGAAGCAGACTTCGAAAAACGGTGCGTTGATTTGCATGCACGCCGAGAACGGCAGCGTCATCGACGTCATCGTGCGTCAGGCGCTGGCCGAGGGCAAGACGGCCCCCATCTATCACGCACTCACCCGCCCCACGCTGGCTGAAGCCGAAGCCGTGCATCGCGCCATCGCGCTGGCCGAGATCGCGGGCGTTCCCATTTACATCGTGCATCTGTCGTCGGAAGACGCCTTGAATCAAGTGCGCGAAGCGCGCGACCGCGGATTGCCCGCTTTTGCCGAGACGTGTCCGCAATATCTATTGCTCTCCATCGACAACATGAACCTGCCGGGTTTCGAAAGCGCCAAGTACGTCTTTACGCCGCCGCTGCGTGAGAAGGAAAATCTTCCGAAGCTGTGGGACGGCTTGAAGAGCGACAACTTGCAAGTGGTCTCAACCGACCATTGCCCGTTCTGTTTCGAGGATCAGAAGGCGCTCGGCAAGGACGATTTCACGAAGATTCCCAACGGCGGCCCGGGCATCGAGAATCGTCTGCAGCTCTTGCATCATCACGGAGTGACCGCCGGCAAAATCACGCTGAATCGCTTTGTCGAGATCGTGTCCACCGCGCCCGCGCGCATTTTCGGCATGTATCCCAAGAAAGGCGCGATCGCCCCCGGAAGCGACGCCGACATCGTGGTGTGGGATCCCAAAGCCGAGCATCTCATCAGTGCCAAAACGCACCACATGCGCTGCGATTACTCGATGTTTGAAGGTTTCAAAGTCCAAGGCAACGCCAGGCAGGTGTTCTCGCGCGGCGAACTGATTGTCGAATACGGGCGCTACGTCGGGCGCGTTGGCCGCGGACAGTATTTGCGCCGCGCGGCAAGAGGTGGTGCATGGACCTAGCGGAACACGGGTCGGTAGATGCAGTGCGAGATGCAGTGCGCGAGTCGTCGTTATACAACGAAGACCTGGCTCCCGTACCGCTGGAAAAGCGCACCTGGGGCATCTATAACTACGCGTCGCTGTGGGTCGCCATGAGCGTCTGCATTCCCACCTACATGCTGGCCTCGGGCCTGATCGCCGGCGGCATGAGTTGGAAGCAGGCCATCGGCACCATTTTGCTCGGCAACATCATCGTTCTGATTCCGATGATTCTCAATGCGCACGCGGGCGCCAAATATGGCATTCCGTTTCCGGTGCTGGTGCGGGCTTCGTTTGGAGTGCGCGGAGCGAACGTTCCCGCCGTTTTACGCGCGCTGGTGGCTTGCGGATGGTTCGGAATTCAATCCTGGATCGGCGGCCAAGCCATCTACACCATGCTCCAAGTGCTGTGGCCCGCGGCGGCTTCAAGCGCCTGGACACCCTGGGTCTGCTTCTATTTGTTCTGGCTGCTGACCATGGCGGTAATCTGGCGCGGCATCGACACCATCAAGTTCCTGGAAGGCATCGGCGCACCGTTCATGCTGGCAGTGGGGCTGCTCCTGTTGTGGTGGATCGCGCGTAAGGCCGGCGGACTCGGGCCCGTGCTGCACACGCCGAGCAAGTTCCAAACCACCCGCGATTTCATGCACTTTTTCATTCCGTCGTTGACCGGCATGGTCGGCTTCTGGGCCACAGTGGCGCTGAACATTCCCGACTTCACGCGCTACGCCCGATCGCAGAAAGCGCAGATGATCGGCCAGGCGCTGGGACTTCCCCCCGCCATGACCATCTATTCATTTATCGGAGTCGCGGTGACGTCGGCGTCGGTGATCCTCTTCGGCCAAGCCATTTGGGATCCCGTGGCGCTGCTGGCCCGCTTCCACGAGCCGGTGATCGCTTCCATCGCCCTGGTCGCATTACTGGTGGCCACTTTGAACACCAACGTCGCGGCCAACGTCGTGTCGCCATCCAACGATTTTTCGAACCTGAATCCGCGCCTGATTTCTTTCCGCAGGGGCGGCCTCATCACGGGCGTGGTGGGCGTCCTCATGATGCCCTGGAAACTGCTGACGGATTTCCAAAGCTACATTTTTGGATGGCTGGTCGGATACTCGGCGCTACTGGGCCCCATCGCTGGAATCATGATCACGGACTATTTTCTGATTCGGCATACCTATCTCGACGTTGGCGAGTTATACAACCCGACCGGCATTTATCGGTATGGCAGCGGCGTGAATTATCGTGCGATCGTCGCGCTCGCGGCCGGCATCGTGGTGGCGCTGATCGGCCTGCTGGTTCCTCCGCTGCGCTGGCTCTACGACTACGCCTGGTTTGTGGGATTCCTGGTGGCTTCGCTGGCCTATTGGATTTCGATGCGGGGCAGATCGCTACATTCTCCCTAGCTTTTCGATCTCGCGATCGACCTTCTGCCCTTGGTGCCAAAATGAGAACCAGATAAAGGCGAGGATCAACGCCATCACAATCAACGGTGTGGGTCCCGCCAAAAGCCGCAGCACGCGGGGAGAATGAACCCCCAAATTCTTCGCGCCAAGCACTGGCCCACCTCCCCACCATATGGCCACTATGGCGGGAGCCAACAATAACACCCCCCGACGCACTCCAAGCAGTGCCCAGCGCTGCACCTCATATGCGCGTCGCAGGAAATCTGAGCAGGGCTCCGCAGACGCCATCTTGAACGGGCCGCGCCGCAGTGTCCACGCCACGAAACAGAAGATGGAGAGAATCCAGACAGTTCCCGCAATGAGCCAGGGCTCGGGGAACTTCGTCAGGAACTGGGTCAAGTTGTACGCATACGCGACAACAAACAGTGCCGTGAGGCCCAACACGACCCAGTACACTCGCACGTTTTTTCGTTCCCACCTGCGCGCCATCGCGCACACTTCATCAGTCGATATCTGCATCGACCCTTCCTCCTGTGATTTCCACACTTCCTCGTGGGATTGCTCCCGATCATCTTCTTGCATTGTTCGTTCCTCCGGCCGATTGCCGGTTTAGCAGCCTCTTGATACGGTGAATCTTGGTAGCGACGTTGACCGCCGACAGTCCAGTGACTTCGGCAATTGAGGCCGCCGATTCACCTTCCAGGTAGAGCATGATGATTTGCCGGTCGAGCGGCTTGAGACGATAGATCTGGTCGAGCAGCTTTGAAACCGAATACCGCTGGTTCGCCTGGACCTCGCCATCAACGAATCCCGGCTCCGTTTCCAAAGAATCGAGATCGACCAGCCGTTCCGACGCGCGCCGGCTGCGCACGATGTGTGACGCCGCCACATTGTGGGCTACTCGATAGACCCAGGTTTGCAAGCTGCAGCGCCCGTCAAACAGACGAAGGCTGCGCCAAAGTTCAACGTGAATTTCCTGCAGAAGATCGCGCCTTGTTTCGGGGTCGGCCTCGTAGCCTCTGGCAAGCCGCCTGAGGGCTGCTCCGCAGAGAGCGCTGGCCTCCTTGTACAACTCGTCATTCTTGTCCACTGTTATCTTCTGGCTGCTATTCTTGCCTTCTATTTGACACAGTCCCAGAATGGGCCTGGTTTCTTACACATTTCTCAAGCGAACCGACGCGAGCCACTACCTATTCGCTCCCCGATGCGCGATAACTATAGGATGGTTCGATCTGCAACGATCCTGATCGGCTGCCTTTTGGCCTTTCTCCTTTTGCTGCTCGCGCAGCCCAGCGACTCCGCGCGCTTGGCGCAATACCGCAACCTCGGCAAGGCGTTCTACGAAAATCCGACCACACAGAAGCAGGCCGTCGATGAGTTTCGTCTGGCGCTCAACCTTGCGCCGAATTCGGTTCGCGAGCAAGTGAACTACGGACTGGCGCTGCTCCGAGCCGGCCAGACCGAGCGCGGCATCACGGAACTGGAGAAAGCTCAGAAGACCGATCCCAAAATCCCTCACACCTGGTTTAACCTGGGGGTCTATCTGAGGAAGCAGGGCAAGCAGGATGATGCGCTGGCGCAATTTCGCGGCATGGAGCGGCTGGTTCCCGATGAACCCGTCACGCATTATCAGATCGGCTCCATCCTGAAAACGAAGGGCGACCTGAACGGCGCCATCAAGGAATTTGAGATTGCAAAGCAGCTCAATCCCCGGCTCGCTGCGCCTCATTTTCAGTTGTACGGATTGTATCGCCAGAGCCGGCCACAAGATTCCGCGACGGAACTGAGCATTTTTCAGGGCCTCAAGAAACAGCAGGAGGGCGCGGCGATCCCGGAGGATATGGAATGGAGCGCCTACGCGGAGATTTACGATCCCATCGGCGCGCCCGCTTCGCCCCCGCTCACGGCGCCGGTTTATCGTAGCGAGAAAATCGCGGATGGCTTTACTGGACCAACCGCGGGAGTAACGGTCCTCGAACTCGACGCGGGCACGCGGCCCAGCTTGATCGCGTGGTCGTCCGCTGGGGCGAAAATCTTCCGCGAAGGTCGAACCCTTATCGCCGAATCGGGCTTGGAACAATTGAAGGACATCGTGTTTATCGCGCCGGGTGACTTCGATAACGACGGTCTTCCGGATTTGTGCGTCATCACTACTCACGGAGCCGAACTCTATCGCAACGTGAATGGCAAGTTCCGCAAGCAGGCCGACCTCGCCACCGGATCGTTCCGCCAAGCAGTCTGGATGGATTACGATCACGATTACGATCTCGATCTGTTCCTGCTCGGCGACCACCCAGAGCTACTGCGCAATAACGGATCGGCCGGCTTCAGCGACGAAACCAAGCGCTTCCCGTTCGTCCAGGGCCGCGCTCTTCAGGCCGTCCGATTCGACCTGGAGCCCGATACACAAGGCTTCGATTTGATCGCCTCGTATCAGGATCGGCCCGGCGTTCTTTATCGCGACCACCTGGGAGGTTCCTACTCGGCCGTCGATCAAAACGGTCTTCCAGCGGGCGCAACAAATCTGATCGCTTTTGATTTTAACCACGACAGCCGTACCGATCTAGCCGCGCACTCGCAGCCCGATCTTCTTCTGTTGAATCGCTCTGCTGGGTTTGAGAAATCCACGCGGCCATCCTTGCCCGCCAACGGAAATTTCGTCGCGACGGACTTCAACGCCAACGGCCGCCTGGACCGCGCCTATATCCGATCGGACGGCGCTCTGATGATGGACCATGATGTCACGCCGAATTATGGCAACTGGATCGAGATTGCGCTCACCGGAGTGAAGAACATCAAGTCCGCCATCGGAGCCAAGGTGGAAGTGAAAGCGGGAACCAGCTACGAAAAACAGATCTACGCGGGCGCGCCTTTGGTATTTCGGCTGGGCACTCGCGCGACCATCGACACTATTCGAACCTTCTGGCCCAATGGCCTGATCCAGAACGAAATCAATCAGCCGGTGAACCGGATTCTGGCGATCAAGGAAAAGCCCCGCTTGGCGGGCTCCTGCCCCATGATTTATACCTGGGACGGCAAAGAATTTAGTTTCCTCACGGATGTCCTGGGTGTGTCGCCGCTGGGCGCGAGTTCCGGCGACGGCCAGTTCTTCCCGACCGATCATCAGGAGTACGTCTACGTTCCGGCCGAATCGCTGAAGGAAAAAGACGGCGCCTATGAGGTCCGCGTGACCGAAGAGCTGCGCGAAGTTTCGTTCATGGATCAGATCAAACTGCAAGCTGTCGATCATCCAGCAACCGTCGATATCGTAACCAATGAAAAATTCAAATCGCCGCCCTACCCGGATTTTCGATTGTTCGGAGTGAGCCGCCGTATCCATCCAGTTTCCGCGCAGGATCAAAATGGAACAGATGTCCTGTCCACACTTTTGAAGCGAGATTTCGTCTATCCCAAATTCCAGCGCACCTCGACCGCGGTGGCGGAAATGCACGCGCTGACGCTGGACTTCGGAAAAGCGGCGACATCGAACCTCGGGGGCAATCAAGCCGTGCTCATCCTGGATGGCTGGTTCGATTGGCCGGATGGCAGTACGTTCCTGGCTGCGGCGCAGGAGCATAAGGATCTGACCTTCCCCTACCTTCAGGTCAGGGACGCGGCCGGGAATTGGAAGACCGTGGTCGAGGATATGGGCATGCCCTCGGGCCGGCAGAAACTCATGGCCGTGGATTTGGCGGGAAAATTTCTGACCGATTCGCGAGAGGTGCGCATCGTCACGAACCTTTGCGTTTATTGGGACGAAATATTTTTGATCGAGAACGGCGCCGCGCCGCCTGTAAAGCTCACCACGCTACCGATCAAGTCCGCCGACCTGCATTTTCGCGGATTCTCCCGAATGGCGATCCCACCAAACCGCAGGATGGAAGGCGAAACGTTCGACTACAACAACGTCAGCTCCACCACCATGTGGAATCCAACGCCGGGCAATTACACCCGCTACGGCGACGTGAAATCGCTGCTCGCGGAGCCGGACGACCGCATGGTGATCATCGGCTCGGGCGACGAAATCAAACTTCGCTTTCGTGCGGCCGGGCTGCCTCCACTGCCCGCCGGATGGAGGCGCGATTTCTTGCTGCTCGTGGACGGCTGGGCCAAGGACGCGGACGCCAACACCGCTTTTTCGCAGACCGTTCTGCCGCTTCCGTTTCACGCGATGACCAGTTATCCCTATCCCGCCGGCCAAAGCTACCCGCACGATGCGGTTCACGATGAATACCAGAAGGAATACAACACGCGTCCGGCCCTGCGCCTGATCCGTTCACTACATGAGACAGCGCGGGAAGGAGAATAGCTTGCGACGTGTAGCGCTCTGGGCGTTGATTCTTCTCGCCGTGAACGGGGCCTATTTAGCTGCCTTCGCGCACGCCACCATTTTCTACGAAGCCAATGTCCTACTGCATCTCGCGCTGGGCCTAGCCCTGGCGTTGGTTGCAGTCCGCTATGTGCGCCAGTATCCGATCGAGTGCGGGATCTTTCTCGGCGCGGCTCTCCTCGCTTTGTATCTCGTGTTCGAAGGCAACACCTACGATCAGCGCTGGGTGTTGCGCGTTCATATTTTACTAGCCGAGACCGCCCTGGCACTCATCGGGTGGCGATTCATGCGCTCCCGCATCGCCGTTGCCGCTCTCAGCGTGCTTATCCTTCTTCCGATTGCGGGGGAGCTCTGGCCCGCTGCCAAGAATCGGATCGCCAATCCGGCGAGCGCGCCCTTGTCGATGGATGCGGAAGGCGCCGGCGCGCATTCTCCCTTCGCGCCGTCTTCGGCGCAGACCAACACCGGCAAGATCATTCCCTCGAACTTCTTCATGGACTCGGCCGGCTGCGGCCGCTGCCACAAGGATATTTACGAGCAGTGGAAAAGCTCTTCGCATCACTTCGCTTCGTTCAACAACCAGTTCTACCGGAAGTCCATCGAATACATGCAGGATGTGGTTGGCACTCGGCCCAGCAAGTGGTGCGCCGGTTGTCATGACCACGCCGTGTTCTTTAACGGCCGCTTTGATCGGCCCATTAAGGAGCAGATCGACACCCCGGAAGCCCAGGCCGGCCTCGGGTGCATGTCCTGTCACGCCATCGTGCATGTCGGCGGCTCCATGGGCAACGCCGATTTCACAGTGGACTATCCTCCGCTGCATGAGCTGGCATCCAGCGAGAACCGTTTCATTCAAGCGCTGGACCGCTTTCTGATCTATCTCAACCCGAAGCCTCACCGCGCGACTTTCCTCAAGCCGTTCATGCGCGAGCAGGCGGCCGAGTTTTGCGCCTCGTGTCATAAGGTGCATCTGGACGTTCCGGTGAACAACTATCGCTGGGTGCGGGGCTTTGACGATTACGACAACTGGCAAGCCAGCGGCGTTTCCGGCCAAGGCGCTCGCTCGTTTTACTATCCAACGAAGTCGCAATCCTGCGCGGATTGTCACATGCCGCTGGTAGCATCGCACGACCCCGGCAATAGGAAAGGCCAGGTACACTCGCATCGTTTTCCAGGCGCGAATACAGCCGTCGCGTTCGCGAACCGGGACGATTCGCAATTGAAGGCCGAGGAAGACTTCCTGAAATCCGGATTCATCACGGTCGACATTTTCGCGGCATCGCCGGCCGACGATCACGCCGGAACTGCAGCGATGCTTCGACGAAACGACACTCCGCGATTGAATACAACGTTTGCAGTGGGCGAGGAATCCGAACAACAACAGGAAATAATGATTCGCGAGGTTGGCAAGATCGCGGCTCCGCTCGATTCCGCCGGCGCGAAATTTGAGCCGGGTAGCACTGTGCGCGTAGACGTCGTAGTGAGAACCAGAAAGATTGGCCATTTTTTCCCGGGCGGCACTGTGGACGCGTTCGACGCTTGGCTGGAACTGCAGGCCCGCGACAGCGATGGCCGCGTCATTTTTTGGAGCGGCAATGTCACCGATGGCGGTCGAGGTCCGGTGGAACCGGGCGCCCATTTCTATCGGTCGTTTCAGCTGGATGGCGATGGCAATCCCATCGACAAGCGCAACGCGTGGCAGACCCGGAGCCTGCTCTATGTGCGGTTGATCCCCCCCGGCGCGGCCGACGTGGCCCACTACCTCGTTCGCGTTCCCAAAGACGCGCGCGGACCATTGCAGTTCACCGCCCGGTTGAATTATCGGAAATTCGCTTGGTCTTACACGCAATTCGCGTACGGCGCGCCGCACTTCATTCCCGCCAATGTCTCGGGAGCGATTCGCGACCGAATTCCCGATCTTCCCATCGTGACTCTGGCGGAAGCGAAAGTCACGCTGCCGCTTGGCGAGCCGGCCTGGTCGCCCGCGGTCCACAAGCAGGATCGCGAGCGCTGGAACGATTGGGGCATCGGTCTTTTGCTGCAAGGCGATCTCAAGGGCGCTGAATATGCGTTTCGCAAAGTCACCGAGGCCGAGCCAGGCTACGCCGATGGCTGGCTGAATCTGGCCAGAGCGCTGATCCAGGAAGGCGAGACCGATGCCGCCAAGCCCTATATCGCCAAGGCGCTCGAAATCGCGCCGCAATTGGGACGCACGTGGTTTTTCAAGGCCGCGATCCAGAAGGCGGATGGCGATTACGATGGTGGGCTTCAATCGCTCGAGCACGTTCGCTCCCAGTATCCGCGCGATCGCGTGGTGTTGAATCAAATCGCCCGTCTTTTGTTTCTGAAGCGCCAATACGCGCAAGCCATCGAAGTGCTGCGAGCCGTGAATGCGGTGGACCCCGAAGATCTGCAAATGCACTATACCTGGCTGTTGGCGTCGCGCGGCCTCGGAGATTTAGCCGGCGCGCAGCGTGAAGAAAAGCTCTTCCGCCGGTTCAAAGCTGAAGAAGCATCGCAAGCGCTTACCGCGCGCCGCCGGGCATCGAGTCCCGAAGACAACAACGAGCGCCAGCCCATCCACGATCACGAAAGCGCAGTGAAATGAGTTGCTGGTGGCTGGTGGCTGGTGTCGCGGTAGGCGTCCTGTTTCTCGGCGCGGCCAAAGTTCCAGAAAGCGGGATTATCTTCACCGATGTAACCGCGCAGGCCGGCATCCACTTCACGCATAACAGCGGGCGGGCCGGCAACAAGTATTTGCCGGAAACGCTCGGCTCTGGTTGCGCTTTCTTCGACGCCGATGGCGACGGATGGCCGGACATCCTGCTGATCAATGGCAGGGACTGGGGCAAGGACTGGACTCCCGCCAACAACGGCAAGCCCAGCAAATCCCTTCCTGCGCTCTATCGCAACAACCGTAACGGAACCTTCACCGATATTACGCGCGGCAGCGGTCTCGACATCGAAATGTACGGCATGGGCGTCGCCATCGCCGACTACGACAACGATGGACGCGACGACGTGTACATCACCGCGCTCGACGGCGATCATCTTTTTCATAACGAAGGCAATGGAAAATTTCGCGATGTCACCAAGGTCTCGGGCATTCAAAATGCCAGCTTCGGCACCAGCGCAGCCTGGTTCGATTTCGATCGCGACGGCAAGCTCGACCTCTTCGTCGCGAACTATGTGCAATGGAGCCCGAAGCTGGACTTGTGGTGCTCGCTGGACGGCGCG
>Ga0302325_10005609_pt1 | contig 28491 bp, 25 predicted proteins | sample Palsa_T0_2_FD_201948 | JGI IMG/M metagenome (GOLD analysis project Ga0302325, IMG submission 201948) | Peat permafrost microbial communities from Stordalen Mire near Abisko, Sweden - Palsa_T0_2 | ecosystem: Environmental > Terrestrial > Soil > Palsa > Peat permafrost | place: Sweden: Abisko...
GGGCCTCCTCCTGCTGGCCGCGTTCGGCCAGCACGGCCGCCAGGTCCTCCACCGCGGCAGGCAATTGCGCGGCCGGGCCGGTCGTCCGGTAGTGCGCCACGGCGTCCCGAAGCGGGCCCGGATCAGATGTGAGCAGGCCCTGACACCGCAGGCTGGCCGCGGCCGCCCGGGCCGGGCGGGTTTCCGCCGTGGCCTCCTGTTGGCAGGCCTGCGCCGCGGTCTGCGCGATCTCCCGGTCGCCGGTGCCGATCGCCAGCCGGACGAGATCCGGCAGCCACTGGTGGGTCAGGGTCATCTCGCCGTCGTGCCGGGGCACGAGCGCGGCCAGCACCTGCATGGCCTGACGTGTCTCGCCGCGCTGCTCCAGCGCCATGGCGTGCGCGGCGATCAGGAAGTCCCGGTTCTCCCGGTCAGGGACCGTCAGCACGGGCAGGGCTAGGCCCGCGCGCAGATGCTGGTCAGCCGTGGTGCGCTGGTCCCGGCGCCCGGCGATGAGCGCGGTCACGCCATGGACCAGCAGCGCCGGCCAGCGCTCGCGCAAAAACGTATACGTGAGCCCGGGTGCCTCGTCCTCTTCCGTGCTCAGCTCGGCCAGCGCGTCGTCCCACTGGCCGAGCCAGTACCGCAGCACTGCGGCGGCGGCCCAGGTCGTGCGGTCGGGGCTGCCGCTGCGCTGGGCGGATTCGCGGGCTTGCCGGAGGGTCACCTCCGCTTCCGGCCAGCGGTCCAGGTTCTGCAGGGTGAAGATGCGGTCATCGAGAGCAAACGAGCGCAGGTCCGCGTAGCCGGGATCGTCACCGAGCACGCGCAGCGCCCGGTCGATGAAGTCGAGCGCGGCCGCATGGTCACGCCTGATGCTATGGCTCAGCCACAGGTCGGTCAGGGCGTGGGCGGTCGCGAACGCGTCGTCTGCCTCCTTGGCGACGGTGAGGGCCTGCCGGGCAGTCTCGTCTGCCGTATCCAGCTTGCCTGTGTCGGCACGCTCCAGCATCGCCAGCATGGCCAGCATCCGGGCCCGCCATCGCTGGGACAGGTCGGTCAGCGCCAGGGACTGCCGCACGGTGGAGGTCGCCTCGTCGCTGCGGCCGGCACTGACCTGGGCGCGCGCCAGCACCGAGTACGTCTCGGCCCGCCGTTCCGGGTCATTCATCACCGGCAGCGCTGCCCTGGCCTGCTGGGCCGCCTCGTCATAGGAGCCGACGGCGAGCAGGGCCCGGGCCAGGCTGGCCGTGAGCCCGTCCCAGGCGGCATCGCCGCTGGGCGTCGCGTCCAGTTCCCGCCGCAGCAAATCGACCGCCACCTGCGGTGCCTGTATGGTCAGTGTGGGCGCGGCCTGGATGAGCCAGGCTCCGGACCAGCCTGTGCCCGCCTGTCCCGCCGCGAAAAGCTGCTGCGCGACGCTCAAAGCATCCGCATCGGTGGCCGCGAGCTCTCGCGCCGCCTCGGCGTGCAGCGCGGTGCGCAGTGCCGTCGGCATGCTCGCATAGAGCGCTTGGTGGATCAGCTGATGCCGGAACGCCAGTTCTGAACCCGAGCCGACCAGGATCCGGGCCGCCACGGCCTCCTGCAGACCCGCGGCCAGCTCCCACACCGGCCTGCGCAGCAGCACGGCCAGGTGGGTGACCGTGAACTTTCCGCCCAGCAGCGCGGCCGTCCGGAGGATCTGCGCCGTCTGCGCGGAGACGGAGCTGAGCCGGTCATTCAGCACCGCCGCCAGCGACGCGGGCAGTTGTTCATGGGCTGACCAGACGCCGCCGGCGGGGCCGGCCTGGGCCCGCTCCGAGGCGTCGACCAGCTCGCGCAGGTACAGGGGATTTCCAGCGGCCTGAGCGGTCAGCTGGCGCAGCGTACCCTCGGGCGGCGCTCCGAGCATAGCCGTCACCAGAGCGGCCACATCGTTGTCGGGCAGTGGCCCGAGGGTGACCAGCACCCCGCCGCGGCGGGCGAAGGACGCGCGCACTTGCTGTACCTCTGGCCGGCGAGGATCCGACCGGCACGTCGCGATCAGGAGCAGCCGCAGCTGATCAATGGAGGCGGCGAGCTGGTGCCAGACGAGCAGCGATGCGTCATCAGCCCACTGCAGATCGTCGATGACCATGACCGTCGGGGCGGCCGCGCACAGCTCGTCCGCCAGCGCCATCAGCACCTCGACACCAGAACCCGACGCTTCGCCGTCGGCGAACAACCCGAGCCGCTGGCTGCGCAGCAGGCCGGCGGCGTGCGCCCGGCGAGGGTCGGGTGAACTGAGCCGGACCTGCAGACAGTCCTGCATCACGCTCAGCGGTAGCCGCTCGGCGAGCGGGTCCGCGATCCCCCACCCGATTTCCCATCCCAGCTGGCTCGTTCCGGCGAGGGCCTCAACGACCAGGGACGACTTGCCGATGCCAGGCTCGCCCTCGACCCAGACCGCCGCGCTCCCGCCGTGCCTGAGAGCCTCGATGCCGGCCCGGACGGCCGCGAGCTCCTGGCTGCGGTCCACCCATTCCGGCGGCCGGTCGATGGGCCACATGGTTGTAACGTATGCCCTGCCCGGAGGCAATGGCTATTCGATGTTGCCGGGTAGCCCGGCGGCCCGCGCGCGGGCGGCCTGGCGGACCAGGTGGTCGCGCTCGGCGACGTCCGTGGCCCGGCGGGCGGCCTCGGCGTACGCCGTGGCGGCGGCCGGGAGGTCGCCGCCCAGCTCGTGCAGGTGCCCGCGAACGGCGTGCCAGCGGTGCCGCTGGCCGAGCACCTCGCGCAGCCGGTCCGTCTCGCGCAGCCCGGCGGCGGCGCCGAGGACGTGGCCGACCGCGACCGCGCGTCCGAGCACCGCGGCGGGGTCCTGGCGCACCGGGTCGCCGGTGAGGCCGACGAGATCGTCGTACCAGGCGAGGATCTGAACCCAGTCGGTCTCCGCGGCGCTGGCCGCGTCGTCGTGCAGGGCGGCGATGGCGGCCTCGACCTGGTAACGTCCGGGACGCTGAGCGGCGAGCGCCGACTGCAGGACGCGCACGCCCTCGGCGATCTCACCGGTGTTCCATCGGCCGCGGTCCTGCCGGTCGAGCGTGACGATCCGGCCCTCGGGGTCGAATCGGGCCGGGAGGCGGGCGTGGTTAAGGAGCATCAGCGCAAGCAGCCCGCGCGCCTCCGGTTCCTCGGTGGCGAGGGTGAGCTGGCGGGCGAGCCGGATCGCCTCACCGGCCAGGTCAACCCGGCCCGCGTGGCCCGCCGTGTAGACGAGGTAGAGCACGCGCAGCACGACGGCGAGGTCGCCGGGCTGGTCCAGGGGGCGCCCCTGCAGGGCCCGCTTGGCCCGGCTGATCCGCTGCGCCATCGTCGCCTCCGGCACATAAAAGGCGTCGGCGATCTCCCTGGTGGTGAGGCCGCCGACGGCGCGCAGGGTCAGCGCCACCTGGGAGGCGGGCGCGAGGTCGGGGTGGCAGCAGCAGAACAGCAGGAAGAGGGTGTCGTCGCCCTCCTCGGTGGCGGCGGACCGCGGCTCGGCGTACGTCGCCTCCTCGCGGCGGTTACGGGCGGCCTCGCTGCGGCGGGCGTCGACGAGCCGCCGGGTCGCGACCGCCGCGAGCCACGCGCGCGGGTCGCGCGGCGGGTGCCCGGGCCACACCCGCAGCGCCTCAAGCAGCGCCTCCTGCAGCGCGTCCTCGGCGGCATCGAAGTCCTCGCCCCGCCGGACCAGGCCCGCGAGCACCCGCGGGACGAGGGCGCGCAGCGCGCCCTCGTCCAGCCGCCGGGCCGGCTCGTCGATCACCGCGCCTCAGTTGTCCGAGGGTGCCTCGGACATGACCTCCCGGACGTCGATCCACTCGTACAGCGGCTCCCCGCCCGGGCCGGGCTCGGAGGAGACGTAGGCCGCGAGCTCGACCGCGCGCTCAAACGACTCGACGTCGATCATGTACCAGCCCGCCACGAGATCGCTGGTCTCGGGCAGCGGGCCGTCGGTGGTGACGGGCGCGGCGTCCGGGCCGCCGTAACGCACCCAGGTGCGCGCCGGCGTGAGCGCCTGCGCGTCGACGAACTCCCCGTTCTTCTCGAGCAGCTCGCCGACGTGCTTGAGGAAGGCCATGTGCGCCTCCACGTCTGCTGGCGCCCACTCGTCCATCGGAAGGAAGGGATGGTGCGGCTCCGGGCCGCCGCGGTAGTGCTTGAGGAGCAGGTACTTCGGCATGGTGATCTCCTGGTGTCGTGGGCCGCGCCTGTCGTGGCCCTTCACCTGGTGAGCGGAGCAGGTCAGAGCTTCTCGACACGAAAGCACTCTACGACGCCCTCATTCGTCCATCGTTAATTCTCGCTGCCCTCGCCAGCTACCAGTTGCTGATCTCGGCCATCAGGAAGGGCTCGGCCTCGGGAGCCTCTTTGCGGGCCTGCAGGGCCCGGGCGGCGGGTACGCGCGAGCAGGCCGACCTGATCGAACTCGCAGCCGAAAGGTCGGGCTCGGCGGTCGAACTGATCAGCGCTTACGTCACCCGGGCCCGTGACAACCTCATCAAGAGCAACTACACGGAAGGCTGCACGATTGCGCCGCTCGTACTCGAGGGCGCGAGGGAGTCCGATCTGCTGGCTAACGCCGGCAGCGCGGCGTTTTCCCTCATTATCGAAAGCCTGGCCTTCCAGTTCGCCTTCTTCGGGATGGGCCGCGCTAGCGCGCGAGAACTCGCCGAGGTCGTCGTGTCGGGCGTTGAGGGCGCGCTGGTCACGGCCCGGGCGTTTCGGAGCCCGGCTCCGTTTGACTCGATACTCGCCGCTCTTGTGAACCACGCCACTCAGCTCGGCCTAGCCGAGCCCACAAGCACGCCCGGGCTGGCGCAAGTTCGCCCTCAAACTCCCTCAAGACAGACTCAGGTATAAGCCCACTGCCATCGAACCTGAGCGGTCAAGGTAATTCCTTCGGTGACTGAGCTCCCGTCCTCTGCGATCATGGCTATGTGGGCCGAGTCAACGTGCCTGCCGGCCAAATCGAGACTGACTCTCGGCTCGTACGCCGGCTCCTGCAGCACCAGTTTCCGCGCTGGGCAGACCTGCCGATCGAGATGGTTCGCTCCTACGGCACCGACCATGACATCTACCGGCTCGGCGACCGGCTCTGCGCCCGGATGCCGCGGACCGGGTGGGCCGCGGGGCAGGCTGAGCGAGAAGCGGTGTGGCTGCCGCGGCTCGCGCCGCACCTGCCCCTGGCGCTGCCCGTGCAGATGGCGCTGGGGCAGCCGGCGGACGGCTACCCCTTTACCTGGTCCGTCTGCACGTGGCTGCCCGGCGGCAACGCCCACGGCAACCTCAGTGACCTCCGGCAAGCCGCCGCCGACCTCGCCGGCTTCGTCACCGCGATGCGCTGCATCGACACCACCGGAGCACCGCCCCGGCTCCCGGGCGCGCGCGGCGCGCCGCTGACCGAGAACGACGAGCGCGTCCGCCGCTCCATCGAAGGGCTGAGCGACCGGATCGACGGTACTGCCGTCACCCGCTCCTGGGAGGAGTCACTGGCGGCGCGGCCCTGGAACCGGGACGTCTGGGTGCACGGCGACCTGATCCCCGGCAACCTGCTGGTCAATCACGGCCGGCTGTCCGCGGTCATCGACTGGGGCGGGCTTAACGCCGGTGACCCGGCTTGCGACCTCCAGCCCGCATGGAACATCTTCGCCGGGGACAGCCGCAAGCTGTTCCTGTCCGAGCTCGGCGCCGGCGACGACGTGTGCCTGCGCGGTCGGGGCTGGACGCTTTTCCAGGCGATCACCGGCCTGTACTACTGGGACACCAACCTTGGGATGACCCGGCAAGCCTCCCACGCGTTGGCACAGGTCCTCGCCGACACGTGATGCGGCGGCCCTGTCGAAGATCGTCTAGCTCGTGGCTGGTACGGCTTCGGCCGCTGTCCTGATGAGGTGGGCCACGTCGTCGGGGTGGGAGACCATCGCGAGGTGGCCGGACGCGATCGTGACGGTGCTGGCACCCATGCGGTCGGCGAACATGCGCTCGACGTCGGGCGGGAGCGCCCGATCGTCGGCGGCGACCAGGTACCACGACGGCCGTGTTTTCCAGGCTGGGACGCCCATCACCTCGCCGAACCCGGAGGCGGCCAGCGGTTGCTGTACGGCGTACATCACCCGGGCCTCGACCGGAGCGACATCAGCCGCGAAGTGGGTGACGAAGTCGTCCTGGGACAGCCAGCTGAAGCCGCGGGGGTCGGTGGTCAGGTGGGCCAGCGCCGGGGTCACCGGTCCCTGCGCCAGCAGCCCGCCGAGCGATTCGCCCTGGTCCAGGCCGAACGCGGCGATGTAGACCAGGCCGGCGACCTTCGGGGCGTCCGCGCCCAGGGCGGTCATGACCTGGCCGCCGTAGGAGTGCCCGGCGACGATGACGGGGCCGTCCTGGAGGTCCAGCACCTGGCGCAGCCGGGCCACGTCATCGGCCAGCCCGGTCAGCGGGAACTGGGGAGCGGTGACGTGGTACCCATCGGCTTGCAGGCGCTTGATGACGCCCCTCCAGCTGGAACCGTCGGCCCAGGCGCCGTGGACGAGAACGATGTTCGGTCGGGTGTTCATCTCGGGGATCCCTCATGATCGCGTGTGGTGGTCATCGTGCGGCGCGAGGCCGCGGCGGGGTATCGGAGTACAGGGGTGGACCGCTGCTGCGTCAGGTGGTGGCCCGGACGGCCTGCAAGATGACGCTGGTCACGACGCCAGGGTCAGAGATCATGGACAGGTGCGGGGCGTCCACTTCGGTGATGTGGGCGTGCGCGTTCTCGGCCATGGCCAGCTGCAACGCCGGCGGGATGGCGTGATCAGCGGTGCCGACCACGGCCCAGGACGGAATGGTCGCCCAGGCCGGGACGCCGGAGGGCTGGGTGAGGGCGCTCGTGGCGATCGGCGCCTGGTCGGCGGCCAGGGCCTGGGCCTCGCGGGCGGGCAGCCCGTTGGCCATGCACGACGGGAACACGCTCTGGGTGATGTAGGCGTCCCCGACGCCGGCGGGCGCACCGGGGAAGGGCACCACGGTGAGGTTCGACGGCACGGCGCACGAGCCGTGAGAGCTGGCGAGGAGCTCGGCGAGGGTCTGGCCCTGGGCGGGAGCGAAGGCGTCTACGTAGACCAGCGCCTTGACCTGGCTGTCGCCAGTCGCGGCGTTGGTGATGACGGCCCCGCCGTAGGAGTGGCCGACCAGCACGATCGGCCCGGAGATGCTGTGCAGGACATCGGCCAGGTACGCGGAGTCATAGGTGAGCCCCTGCAGCGGGTTCACCGGCGCGTAGACCGTGTACCCGTCGGCTTGCAGCCGCTGGATAACACCGTTCCAGCTGGCGGTGTTGGCCCAGGCGCCGTGCTCGAGCACGATGGTGGGCCTGGGCCCGCTACTGGGGACAGCACGGGTCGTGGTGTGGGCGGAGGCGATCTGGCTGTAGGGGATGATCAAGGCGGCGATGGCCAGGGCCAGGGCCGGGATGATGAGGCGCAGCTTTGCGTGCTGCACAGCTCGGGCGACGTTCACTGTGGTCTCCTTCGCGGGCATGCCGAGCAACCATTCGGTCGCGTGGAGGGGGCGTCAACGGGCAATTCCCCTGCTTCGACTGTGCGTCAGGAAACTGGCGGCGGGTATCGGACCCGTGACTGCACTTTTGTCAGCGGCGCTCGAGATTGAGGTTGTTTGAGACCTATCGAGCTAACGAGGCCTGTTCGCGGCGGCGGGCCCGGGAGGCACGCAGGTTGATGAGGTTGCCGCAGACCGCGGTGTTGTGCCACACCCGGGCCTGGTTCTTCGAGCTGTCGTAGAAAATCACCGAGCAGACGGGATTCCGGCACGCCTTGAGGCGGGGCCACAGTTCATGCTGCTGGGCGACCAGGATGTCGCTTATCAGCGTGCCGGCGACCTGGCGCCAGCCGGCGCCGTCGGCGGAGAGAGCGAACTGGCCGTCTTTGACGGTCACCTTCCAGCGGAGCTTGTCGAGGTGATGCGCCAGGTCCGGCTGGTGCGCCGTCTCCGGGACATCCCGGCCGGCTTCGAGTTGTGCCTGGAGGGCGTCGCGCAGCTCGCGAAGAGGCGTCAGGTCATCGGTGGTCAAGCGGGGCGTGCGGGGCCACTCGAGGGTGCGCAGCCACCTATTCGCCGACGCCGGGCTGGCCATGAGGTCGGGCTTGACCGGGAGACCTGCGGAGCGGGTGTTCAGGAAGGACTGCACACGCTGCAAGGACACCGGTGCCTGGGCCGCTGCGTAGCGCTCGGTGGCTGGATCGGACATGGGAACCAGAGTACCCGATCGGGCTGTAATGACAGAATCATATGTTGTATGTTCATGTCGCCATGACGGAAGCATAAGGCCTTTGTTGATGTTGCTCGATTCCCTGGCTTCCCGGGCGGATCCCGGCACGGTGACCTTGAGCGTAGGGGCACAGCCGTCCCGCTGGGCCGATGGGCACCCGCCGGTCAGGAGGCGCCGCCGTCTGGCTTGCGCCGCTGCACAAGCAGGGGCTGGGCGACCTCGCCGACCAGCCCGTCCGGGTCGAACAGGTCGGCGCGGGCGAGTCCGACGCCGTCGGCCAGGTAGGTGCGGCAGGTTAGGTGCACCCATTCCCCGGCCGGGGGGCGCAGCAGGGTCGCGGTCATGGTGGGGGGAATCGAGAACCATTGCTCCAGCGGCAACGACAGGGACAGGCCATTCGCCGAGTCGGCCAGGATCAGCGCCCGATCCTGGCCGGTCAGCGGCACGCCATCAACCAGCGGCAGGCGGACCCGCGCCCACACATCCGCCGCACCGAGGCGGTCGAAGCCGCCGCGAGTGAACCGCCACTCGATCGAACGTCCGTAACCCCAGTCATCCAGGCCCGGGAAAAAGGACTGGGTGGACGGCGTCGACGGCACCGGGGGCGGCACGGTCTGCTCCTCGCCCGCGATCGGCGGGCGGTCGCCGGCGGCGATGTGCCACGCTCTCGCCGTGACGGCAACCCGCCCGTCCACGATCATGCGGGCCTCGGTCAGGTGTACCCGCCGGCCGGGCTTGATCACGGAGACCTCGACCACGGCCTCGCGGAGCGGGATGGGACCTAGCATGTCGACCGAGATGCGGCCGATCCGAAGCGGCCCCTCGACACTCTCGTCGATCACATGGGCCAGGAGGGCAGCCGGAGGTCCGCCGTGCTGAGCCGTACGGTCCCACGGGCTCTCAGTCGCCCTGGTCGGCTCGTATCGCCCGTTCCCGTGGGGCAGATAATAGGCTGCGGGGGTTTCCGGCCCGCCACCGGCGGTGGCTGCCGTGAGCCAGTCCATTCAGGAGCCCGACCTTTCGTTCGGAAAATCTGGTTAAATCTTTTCGGCCGAACGGACCGTGGTTCCTGCTCCCCGTAACGTTTCGTCCGTTAGCCCCGCGACCAGGAAAAGCGCCGCGTTCGCGACCTCCTCGGCCGTGGCCGAGCGGGCCAGCGGAACGATGCTGAGCGTGCCAGCGAGTGTATCGAGGCCGGGCGTCTCGGTGGCATCAGGGCTGATCACGCTGACGCGGATCTTGCGGTCCCGCAGCTCACTGACCCAGGTGCGGGCCAATGACCGCAGCGACGCCATGACCGCCGCGTACCCGTCGTTGCCGTTGGCGTTCGGGTCCGAGGAGTTCAGGATGATTGATCCGCCGTCGTTCAGTAGCGGCAGCGCCTTTTGCAGGTGCTCTTGGGTGACTTCGCCGATCCGGGCGACGTCGATGGCCGCGGCGTTGGCGAACACGACGTCCAGGCCCCGGCCCGCGTCGGCCACCGCGGTGTAGAGCCGGTCGCGGTCTGATGGCTTACTGCCGTCACCCTGCACCCCGGTGACGTTCCCGCCGATCTCCATGACCGCCGCGTCGAGTTCGGCCTGGGTCCGTCCGTTGATGAAGACGTACGCGCCCTCCTCCGCGAACCGCTTGGCGGTGGCCAACCCGATGCCGGTCGAACCGCCGGTGATGACCGCGGTCTTGCCCTGGAGAAGTGCCATGCTATTCGCGCCCCGCCGAGACCGAGGTCAGGTCGTGGGCGCGGTTCCCTGCGACCGCCGCGCCCGCCGCGTCCAGGGCGGTGAGCTGGGCGGGGGTCAGGGTGACCGACAACGAGCCCAGGTTCTCCTCGACGCGCGACGCCCGCCGGGTGCCGGGAATCGGTACCGAGGCCACACCGAGGGCCTCGGCGCGGTACCGCAGCCAGGCCAGCGCGACCTGGGCCGGCGTCGCCTGCTGTTCCCCGGCCACCGCGGAGACCACGTCGACCACCGCGAGGTTGGCTTCCAGCACGCCGTCGGCGAACCGGGGCATGGTATGGCGGAAGTCGCCCGGTGACGACAGGTCCGCCGCCGAACGGATGGTTCCGGTCAAGAAGCCGCGGCCCAGCGGGGAGTACGGCACAAAACCCACCCCGAGCCCGGCGGCGGCCGGCACCACCTGGCGCTCGACGTCGCGGCTCCAGATCGACCACTCGCTTTGCACGGCCGCGATCGGGTGCACCGCCACGGCGGCGCGCAGTTCATCGGCGGTCACCTCGGAGAGCCCGAGGTGGCGAACCTTGCCTGCCCGCACCAGTTCGGCCATCGCGCCGACGGTTTCCTCGATCGGCACGGTCAGGTCACGCCGGTGCATGTAGTACAGGTCAACGACGTCGGTCTGCAACCGGGCCAGGCTTTCGTCGATGCACTGACACACGTAGGCAGCGTCGCCGCGGACGGGTGGCCGGCCTGCGGCGCGGTCGGCCGGGTTGCTGGCGACGCCGAATTTCGTCGCCAGCGTGACCTCGTCCCGGCGGTCAGCGAGCAGCTTGGCCAGGAGTCGCTCGTTGCTGCCGCCGCCGTAGACGTCGGCGGTGTCGATAAAAGTCACGCCGAGGTCCAGGCAGCGATTGAGCGTGGCCAGCGATTCGGCGTCGTCGACGTCACCGTAGGCCGATAGCGCCCCGGCGCCGAATCCTATGGCACTGACCGTGAAATCGTCGGCGAGCTTCGTACTGGGACCGGCCATTTGGTAGCTCCTTAGCGGATTGTTAGCTGAGGTGGGTGGCGAAGAATAGTTCGATCCGGTTCCAGGCATCTTTGGCCGACTCGGGCTCTGGACCGATGCCAGCGACCCGCAGCAAGGGACGTAGGGCCCGCGGGCCGGTTTCGGCGTCGTTGAGGAAGGCGTGGCTAGCCGCGGGGTATTCCTTGACGTCGTGGGTTACTCCAGCCTTTTCGAGGGCCGCGTCGAGCCGGCCGGCGGCACCTCGAAGCGACCGGTCGCGGCCACCGTAGCTGGCCACGATCGGGCAGGCCGCGGCCATCGCTTCGTCGAGGTGGCGGGGTAGCTGACCGTAGTTGACGGCGGCCGCGTCGTAACCATCGCCGGCGGTGAGCAGGGCGAACCCACCGCCCATACAGAAACCGATGACGCCGATCTTGCCGGTACCGTCGCCGGATGCCGCCAGGTAATCCCGGGCGGCGCCGATGTCGGCGAAGGCGCGGCCGTGCCCGCGGATCAGGGCGGTCATCGTGGTGACCAGGCATCGCGCGTTGCTACCCGCGCTGAACAGGTCGACCGCCAGGGTGAGGTAGCCAAAGCCGGCGAGCCGGTCGGCGTGGCCGCGCATGACATCGTCGAGGCCGAAGAGCTCGTGGATCATCACCACGGCGGGCCACGGACCGGGGCCCGCCGGGCGGGCTAGGTAGCCGTGAAGCGGCCGGGAGCCGCCGCGGTCGGCGGCTAGGTCGGACAGGTCGATGTCGGTCATGGTTAGTCCTCCTGCGTTTGGGGGGCGGGCCATGGGTCCGGGGCGGACAGCCCTGCACTGCCTCCCCCGATTGAGCCATGTAAACCGATCGTTCTGCAAAGATGCTGCAATCTAACACGGCCTTTGATCGATTGTAAACCGATCGGTGTGCACTAACCAGGCAAGCCGAATTGTAAACCACTCGGTATGCTTGCTGCCATGAGCGGAACCAGGACGGTCCCGGCCCGGCCGGCTGATCGCGGTGGTCGCGGAGCGCGCGAGCGGATCCTTACCGCCGCGACCACCCTCTTTCACCGCGAGGGGATCCACGCCACCGGGGTGGAGCGGCTTACCGAATACGCCCACGTCTCGAAACGCACGTTCTACCAGCACTTTTCCAGTAAGAATGACCTCGTGGAGGAGTACCTGCGCCGCCTCCACCAAGCCGGCGGGGTATCCAGCGAGCAGGCCCTCGACGCCACCGAAGGCTCACCCCGCGCCCGCATACTGGCCCTCTTCGATAGCGCGCCGGGCAGCCGTTTCCGCGGCTGCCCGTTCCACAACGCCGCGGTCGAGGCGGCGGACGCGATGCCCGGGGTCGAAGACATCGTGCACGAGCACAAACTGGACTTCACGGCCCGTCTTATCCGCGCCGCCGCCGAAGCCGGCGCCCGGGATCCGTACCAGCTGGGCCACCAGCTCGCCGTGCTCTTCGAGGGCGCCCGAGCGCTGGCGACATCGCTCAACGACACCTCTCCCCTGCTGCACGCGCGATCGGCCGCCGAAACGCTCATCGATGCCGCCACCGTCGACCCAGGGAAATGAGCGGCGGGCCGGGTGGCTGGCTTGCCGTCAGGCGCGGGGGCCTATGCGCTCGCCCATATTCAGTTCGAGGTCGAACGCCGCCTGTGGGCTCAGCTTCGCCGCCTGCTGAAAGCGCTCCTGGACCGACTGCCGGGCCAGCAGGCGGGCGAAGCGCGCGTGCGTGGCCGCCAGGCTCTGCCGGCTGGGCGGGAGGATCTCCTCGTGCCGAGGTTGAGGTGCGCCATGAAGAAGTCGGGAAGGGCGCTGTCGAAGACGACGACCTTGACACCGGGGTCCGCTTCGAGCCGGCCGACGATTTCCGCGAGCGCGGCCTCCACCTCGGGGTCGTAGAGGTTGAAGGGGGCGTTGTCGAAGGTCACCCGCCAGTAGCCCGGGCTGACACGCTCGGCGCGGACAGGCAGATGTGTGAGGGCCCTGCGGCCGTCGCGGTCACGACGGAACACGAGGTCACTGTCCGGGATGGTGGCTGTGGTGGTCATGACCTGGCCACCCGGAGGAGGATCTTCCCGCCGCGGTCGAGCCGCTGAATGGCGGCGTGGATGTCTTCGAGGTCGAACACGGCGGCAGGCGGGACGAACAGGGTGCCGCTCGCGACCAGGGGCGCGGCCTCACGGATGACGGGCAGCACCTTCGTCGCGTAGTCGTAATGGCCGGCGAAGAACCCGCGGACCGTGGCCCGCTTGACGATCAGCGTCAGCTCGTCGACGGGTATCGGCAGCCCGGTCGCCGTGGCGTAGGTGACGAGCGAGCCGCCTTCGGACAGCAGGTCGAGCAGGCGGGCGGCGCTGACGCCTCCCACCGAGTCGACCCCGAGCGCGACCCGGTCGTCGCCGATCTCCTTCCTGACGTCTTCGACCGCTGTCGCATCGTCGAGGTGGACGATGTCGGCACCGGACGCGGCCAGGCTGGCGAGCACGCACTCGTCCCTGGCGAGGTTGATGGTCCGGAACCCGCGCGCCTTCGCCAGGGCGATCAGGGAGCGCCCGACGCCGGAGTTCGCTGCGTTCTGCACGATCCAGTCGCCGGGCTCCAGGTCGGTGTACTCGCTGAGGATCAGGCCGGCCGTGGGCGGATTGCTGCCCAGCATCGAGAACTGCTCGGTGCTCCCCTCCGGCAGCGGGAACAGCCCCTCGGCGGGCAGCAGCAGCCGCTCGCGCCAGGCCCCGGCGAACAGCGGCACGACCACCAGGTCGCCCACCGCGACCGTGCCGACGCCCTGGCCCACCTCGACGACCCGGGCGACGCCCTCGTTGCCGGGGACCAGCGGGAGCGGCGGCTGAAGGAGCGCGCCGCAGACGAGCAGAAGGTCGTGCTTGTTCAGCGGCGAGAGCTCGACCGCGACCTTGACCTCGCCCGGACCAGGAGCGGGCGGCTCCGGGACATCGACGACGCGCAGGACGTCTTCTGGTCTTCCGAACTGGGCGATCTGGATGGCGCGCACGCGGGCTCCCGGTGAGAGACGACAACAGGTACGACATAAGCTAACACGGTTTAATTATGTCAGCGAACCCTCTCGCGACATAATCGAAATATGTATGACTATGTCATCGGTCGGGCCGTTCGGCGTCGTTACTTGAGATCGGAGGATCGCTCACGCACCTGCACGCGACGGGAACCATCCCGGACCTCGGCAAGCTCGAGCCCCGCTGGCCCGAGGAGACGCGCGGCCTGGCCGACTCGCCCGCCTCGGCGGGCTGGTTGAATTCGCGTACGACCGCGGCCGCGGGAGTCAGGGCCGGCGCCTGGACCCTGAGCTGGCCCTGGTTTACGCATGGTTGACAACCTGCACACCCCTTGCGGGCGAGCTGCCATTTCTCGGGGATCGCCCGGCCTGCCCGGGATACGGGTGCCCAGCGCCCATGTGCCCGGGCCCGGCGCTACGCCTCCCGGCCTGCGGCGCCTTGCCGCCCCCGCAGAGCCGCCTTCTTATCCGTTTTGCCGCTTATGGGCACTGATTATCGTGGTTGATCCGGGCTTCATGGTTGATCTGGGGTATCCCTGCGCACCGGATCCACCGCGAAGCCCGGATCCACCGCGGTAACCGGAGAACCCCTCCGCCTGGCGTGACGGGAGCGCGACCGTGTGGCAGCTGCGACGGGCGGGGCGATCACGCGCTGACCGTTGCATCGATTACCAGACGGCGGGCTGGACCGGCCGGACGATTGGGAGATTTATCAAAGACCCCCACTTTTGTGTAGGTTGTCACAACTATGCACTAGCTACGGGTACGGGTGGTGCTGGTGGGGCTGGTCAGGCGCCGAGCAGCGCCCGTGCCCCGAGCCAGACGACGCCCGGGTTGAGCCGGTCGGGGTGGAGCTCGATCATCTGGTCGTAGAAGTCCCGGGCGGCCGGTTTCTCCTCGAGCAGCCGGATCACGTCTTGGAGATACTGCCGGGTTTCGTCCATGATGGCCGGATCGTCGGGCCGGTTCCTGTCCTTGTGGCCTGCGACCACGGCGCGGGGGTGCAGGCCGGCTACCCGGTCGAGGGCCCGCAGCCATTCGTGTAGCCCGTCGCCGCCGCCTTCGGAGATGTACTGGTGCACGCCGTTGTAGGCGACGTCGCCGGCCACGACCAGGCCGATGGAGGGCACGTGCAGCACCGTGGTCTTGTCGGTGTCGGAGTGCTCGGTCTCGACGGCTACGACCGGGTTGCCTTCCAGGAGGAATCCTGGTGCGGGAATCGGCTCGGCCAGCACCGGGCTCTCCGGGATCTGGCCCGGGAAGATCCGGTCGAACAGCCGCTCGCGGCTCGAGGCGCCCCGCTGGCGCATGACCTCGATCGTGCCCTCAGTGGCGTAGACGGTGACGCCGGGGAAGCGCCTGGCTAGCTCCCCGGTGCCGTACCAGTGGTCGCCGTGCCCGTGAGTGGAGTAGATGTAGGCGAGCCTGCGGCCGGACCGCTCGACCCAGTCGCCGACGGTCTGGATCTGCGTGCGGGTGAAGGGCGGGTCCACCAGCAGGGCGTCTTGTGCTCCGAAGATCAGCGTCGACGACAGCGGTGACCACTTCTGCAGGGTTCCGTCAGGCATGAGCTCGCCGCCGGCGGCGGTGGGGCCTTCCGAGACGATGACGTCATAGGACAGCCGGGCCGGTGAGGTTGTGGACATGGGTGCCTCCTCAAAAGCAGCTTTCGGGGTCCGCCACGGAAACATAGGCCTCTGCGGGCGGCCGCCGGGCATCTGATGAAAGAAGCATAATCCTTTTGTTTATGTCATGGCAATGGGTCCAGGGACGCTGAGTGTGCCGTGGTTGATGCGCTGGTGAGGGCGATCATGTCGCGTAGCTGATGGCGGTCGGCGACCCCGAGCTTGGGAAAGGACCGGTACAGGTGCGAGCTGACCGTGCGTGGTGAGAGGAAGAGCCGGTCGGCGATCTCGCGGTTGGTCAGGCCGTCGCTGGCCAGGCGGACGATCTGGCGCTGCTGTGGGGTTAGCGCCGCTAGGGCGTCGCGGTCGCCGGGTGCGGCAGTAACCGCTACCCCGGATGCTCTCAGCTCCGCCTGCGCCCGCTGCGTCCATGACCGGGCACCTAGCCGACGGAAGGTGTCCAGGGCCTGCGTCAGGACGGGTTTGGCGTCGTTGATCCGGCGGCGGCGCCGCAGCCATTCGGCGTAGTCGAGGCGTAGCTGGGCCCGCTCGAACGGCCACTGGTTCCCGGCAGGGTCGCAGAGCGCCTTGTCGAAATGGGCTTCGGCCTCGTGCGGACCGGCGAGGATGCCGCGGGCACGGGCGATAAGCTGGTCAAGCCGAGCAGAAACCGTCCCGGCTACCTGGCTGAGCGCCCGCTCGAGGACATCTTGTCCTTCCATCCGCCGGTCGGCGTGTACCGCGGCGGCGGCGAGATCTGCCACCCCGAGATAGGAGGCGTAGTTGTGCAGCGGCGCACCGTCCTCGCTGAACAGCCCGCGGAGCTGGGTGAACGCTTGGAGGTAACTGCTGTCGGCGAGAGCCGCGACGCCCAGGGCACGGCGGGCGCGGGCGGCCATCAGCCCGCATTCGGCCGGATCGACGGTGGCCAGCGCCCTGACCGCATGCGTGCGGGCCGCGCTGGAGTCGGCGCGCAGGGCCAGGACGGTGGCGGTGATCACGTCAGCGGACGCGGCGACGAGTTCCATCTGGTTGGCCTCGGCCATGCTGGCGGCCTCGGCGGCAACGTCCAGAGCCTCGTCCCAGCGCCCGGTGTCGATGTAGACCCACCCGAGCACGGTCAGGCTCCCGCCGCTGGTGCCCCGTACGCCGGGAGCCCGGAGCCGTTGCATAGCGTCTTGCAGCAAGCGGACCGCCAGATCGGATTCGTCTAGGAGCCAGGCGGCGGAGGCTACTCGCCACAAAGAGGGCTCTCCAATGGGCGAGCCGACGATCTTGCGCAGGTCCGGGAGGAACTGGTTTCTGCTGCCGATCGGGTCGGCGCTGACGTGTATCCAGAGTTTCAGCACGTTGACATCGATGCCTGGGACCCGGCCGGGGGGCGGTGCACCTTGGCGTTCCAGCAGGCCGAGGACGCGGCTTACGGCCTGGCGACTGGCGGGCATTCCGGACTGGTAGGCGACAGTGGCGGCACTTCCGAGGGCGTCCCAGGCGAGGGCGGGCTGGTCGCGCAACGCCTCTTCGGCGACGGAGACGAGCGCTGACAGCGCGGCGGTGCGCCGACCCGACCAGGCGAGCGCCCACCCCGCATCGCGGCGGGCGGCCAGCCGCAGTTCCGGATCCGCCGTGACCGCGAGGGCGCGGGTGGCGAGATCGCGCACCCAGTCGCCCTGGCCGGTGGGAACAGCGGCCGACGCGGCCGCCACCAGCCTGCGGGCCTGGTCCTCGGGATCGGTGCTGAGCTCCGCGGCGCGTTCCATGGCTAGCGCCGCCGCGACCGCGCCGCCGCGGCGTTGCGCCTGGGCCGCGGTCGCCTCCAGCAGCGACGCCACCTGTTCGTCAGGATGCAGGGCCGCGGCCGCCAGGTGCCAGGCTCGCCGGTCCGGCTGGTGGTACAGCGCGCTCGCGAGCTGGCGGTGCGCCACGGCCCGCTCCGCGAAGGGCGCCGAGTGGTAGACGGCGGAGCGGACCAGGGGGTGGGAGAACTGCAGCCCGGTCCGGTCCACCTTGATCAGGCCCAGTAGTTCGGCCGGCGCCAGGCTCTGCACGCCGGGCGCGGCAGCTGCGCTCAGGTCCGCGCCGTCAGCCACCGCGGCCAGCAGCAGCGCGGCCCGCGCTGGCTCGGGCAGGACAGCGAACCGCGAGGTGAGGACGGCGGTCAGCCGGTCGGTCAGGGGCAGCGGCTCGGCGGCCCACCGGCGGCTGGCGGCGGGATCGTCGGCGATCACCCTGGCCAGCTCGATCAGAGCCATGGGATTACCGCCCGCCTGGGCGAGTACCTGCGCCCGGGCCCGCCCGCGGGGCGGCCGCGGCTGCCCGTCCAGCAAGAGGTCGGCGTCTGCCGCAGACAGCGGCTCCAGATGCAGCTCGGGAAAACCGCGGTCAAAGCTGGGCGGCGGGGCCTGCCCGCGGGCGCCCACCAGCAGTACCATCCGCTCGGCGTCCAGGCGGCTGCCCGCGAAGGCCAGGGCCTCCAGCGAGCTGCGGTCCAGCCAGTGGACGTCGTCGGCGACCACGAGAACCGGGGACCGTTCGGAAAGATCGGACAGCAAGGTCAGAACGGCCGCCCCGGTCAGCAGCGGGTCCGGGGCACCGGGGTCCGCGGCCAAACCCAGCGCCCCCAGCAGCGCCTGGGCCTGCCGGCCGGGCAGAGCGGCGGCGCTGGACAGCACCGGCCGCAGGAGCTGATGCAGCCCGGCGAACGCGAGTTTCGACTCTGATTCCCGGCCGGTGACCCACAGCACCCGCATCCCCGCCCGCCGGGCCCGGTCGGCGACGGCCGTCAGCAGCACGGTCTTGCCCATTCCCGCCTCGCCGGTGACCACCAGGACCTGGCTGGCCTGCGGGAACGGATCCACCAGGGCGTGCAGCCGGGCCAGTCCGGCTTCCCGGCCGACGATGGCTGCGGGCTGCTGTGCGGGGAGTTCACCGGAGCCTGGCATCTGCCTGTCCTCTCGGCCAGTGCGTTTCCTCAACGCCGTCCCCCGCCAGAACAGCGACCGCGGCCCCAGCATGCCCGCGGCGGGCAAAGTGCAGTCACCTGGCCGATACCGCCCCAGCCGGGCTGGAGCAACAGTGAAGACCAGGCGGGGCGTTACCACTGCGAGCACCGGACGATGAGGATCGCGATGCCCTTTGTCACTGTCGGCCGGGAGAATTCAGCCTCCATCCGGATCTACTACGAAGATCACGGGACCGGTTCTCCCGTCGTGCTGGTACCCGGCTACGCCCTGAACGGGCACTCATGGGAGAAGCAGGAGATGGCCCTGCTCGCCGCCGGGTACCGGGTGATCACCTACGACCGGCGAGGCTCCGGCGCCTCGAGCCGTCCGAGCACCGGATATGACTTCGACACGCTGGCCGCCGATCTCCACGCCCTGCTCAACACGCTCGACCTGCGCGACGTGGTGCTGGCCGGCTTCGCCATGGGAACTGGTGAGGTAACCCGCTACCTGGCCAGCCATGGCCCCGGGCGGGTCAAGGCGGCGGTGCTGGTCGCCCCGCTGCTGCCGTTCCTGCTCAAGACGAGCGACAATCCGGCCGGAATCGACCGGAGCGTCTTCGACGGCATCACGGCGCGTATCGCCACTGACCGGCCGGCCGCGATGAAAGACTTCCTGGACCGCTCCTACAATGTCGACCTCCTAGGCGCGGACCGGGTCAGCGACCAGGCGTGGCAGAACAGCTTCTACGTGGCCGTCTCCGCGTCGGCCCAGGCCGCCCTCGGCTGTGTCACAGCCTGCCTGGAAGACTTCCGGGCGGACCTCGCCGCGATCAGCATCCCCGTCCTGGTCATCCACGGCGACCAGGATCGCGTGCTGCCCTACGAGGCCACCGCCAGCAGGCTTCCCGCGCTGCTGAAGAACAGTCGCTCCATCATCATCGCGGGCGGACCGCACGCGATCATCTGGACCCACGCCGACGAAGTCAACCAGGCACTGGCCGACTTCGCCGGCCGCCCGGGCCGGGCAGGCACACGGCCGATCAGACCTCGCCGCCGCCGGTTTCGGCCGGCGATCGGCCGATCTTGCGGGCGCCGGGGCCCGGCACCGGGGTGACTTCGCGGGCTGAGTCGAGGACGTGTCCGGCCCGGCAGGACACGTGCAGTTGTACCGGCTCGCCGCAGTCGCGGTGCCGGAGCACGACCTGCGGGCCTTCCAGACCGACCGCGTACTGGTCGCCCCAGGCCATCAGCGCCACCAGCACCGGGTACAGCTCCAGGCCCTTGCCGGTGAGCCGGTACTCGTCCCGGCGGCGCTGCCCGCTGTCCCGGTAAGGAACCTTGCGGAGCAGGCCCTCGTCGACCAGGCGGGCCAGACGGTCGCTGAGGACCTGCCGGGGCATCGCGGTACGGCGCTGGATGTCATCGAAGCGACGCACGCCGTTGAAGGCCTCGCGCAGGACCAGGAACGTCTGCCGCTCTCCGATGATCCCCACGGCCGCGCCGATCGAGCAGTTGGCCGTGTCGTAATCCAGGATCCAGGGTCGTTCCATGATCGCATGCTAAATCTAGTTGACAGACCCAGCAACTCCGGGAGATTCTGGGTCCATGAACCGAACCCAGGGTGGCCTGGTCGGCAGCCTCGCACCCGCCACGATCCGCCCGGCGCTGCCCGCGGACCTGCCCGCGCTCGGCGAGTTCTTCGCGGGGCTGTCCATGCAGACCCGCTACCTGAGATTCTTCAGCCCGGTCACGCCCGGGCCGGCCCTGCTGCACCTCCTGGCCGACGGCGCCGGCACCACTGACGCCGTGGTCGCGGCCCGGGGCCGCGTCATCATCGGGCATGCCATGGCATCGGACAGGGACGGTCCGCGCGGCGCCTGGATGACCGATATCGGCGTAGTGGTGGCCGACGCCTGGCAGGGCCAGGGTGTGGGGTCAGCTCTGGTGCGCGCCCTGATCACCAGCGCCCAGGCGCGAGGCGTGACGTCGGTGGCGATGGATGTGCTGCCCGGCAACCGCCGAGCGCTCGCCATGATCAAGGGTCACTGGCCCGCTGCGCGGGCCGGCCATACCCGGGATTACGACACCATCTGCGTCCAGCTTCCGCACGGCCGGCAGCCAGTTAGGAATGATGTGTCCGTACCGGCGGCCGGCCTGGCTGAAGGGTCGGGTTGCCGAGCACGTAGTCGTCCTCGCACCGGCGGCACTACGCTGCTGTGTCGTGCAGGAGACGCGCCTTGACACTGTTCGGATCCGGGCGGCTCGCCGGGTAATCGACCCGGTTTTTCTCGACACTCCGCTGTACCGCTGCGAGGCGCTGGAACCCGGCCTGGGATGCACAGTGAGCATCAAGCTCGAGACGGCGAACCCGGTCCGCAGCTTCAAGGCCCGGGGCACCGAGATAGTCGCGAGCCTGCTCGCCGGCGATGGTTCGCGAGCCGTGGTGTGCGCCAGCGCGGGCAACCTTGGCCAGGCCCTCGCGTGGTCCGGTCGCGGCCGGGGCCTCGACGTCACCGTCGTGGCATCCCGCTTTGCGCCTGCGGCCAAGCTTGATCGCATCCGCGCACTGGACGCCAGGCTGGAGCTGGTGGACGGCGACTTCGACATGGCTCGCGAGCGAGCGGCGGCCGTCGCGCGGTACGACGGCATCCGGCTGGTCGAGGACAGCCTGGACATCGAGACCTGCGAGGGCGCGGCGACCATCGGCCTGGAACTAGTGGACACCACGCCGACGTTCGACGCCGTTCTGATTGCTCTCGGCGGCGGGGCGCTGGCCACAGGGGTGGGTCATGTGCTGAAGACCTGCGCACCCGAAGTCGAGGTGATCTGCATCCAGCCGGCGGGCGCACCGGCCATGACACACTCGTGGCGCCAACGGCGCGTCGTCACCACCGGCCCGACTCACACCATCGCTGACGGCGTGGCCGGCCGGCGTCCCATCCCGGCCGTCCTGGACGACCTCCTCCTGGTCGCCGACGACGCCGTCCTGGTCCAGGAGGCGTCGATCATCGCCGGCCTGCGGATGCTTCTCGACCGGGCTGGCCTCGTCGTCGAACCGTCGGCCGCACTCGGCATCGCGGCGATCCTCGAAGACCGTGACCGCTTCGCCGGCCGGCACGTTGTCACTATCGTCTGCGGCAGCAACGTCGACGTAGACGCATATCACCGCTGGGTCGGTGCGGCTCCCGTCCACAGGTCTTGACAGTTACTCAGCAGGGAGTGTTCGACGCGGCGGGAGCGGACCGGCGAAGCCCCGGGACGAGCAGCAGCGTCACGGCGGTCGAGGCGGCCGCCATCGTGCCCATGGCAGCGGCCGGAGGCAGCCAGGACGCGACCCCGCCGGCGATGAGTGCGCCGATGGCCTGCCAGATCATCACGCCGTTGGCATGCAGGCCCAGGACCTGGCCCTGGATCGCGTCGTCGGTGTGCCGGATCAGGCGGTCCTGCAGCGGCAGCGACGCCGCGTAGCCTGCCGAGGCGAGGAATCCCAGCGGGACCCCGATCGCCACGGGCGGAGTAAGAAAGAAAAACAGGTACGGCACCGCCAGCAGCAGCCGCAGCGGCCCGATGAACCGATCACGCCACCCCGGCGGCACGAATCGCCCGACCAGAAGGTCGCCCGCCGTCATCCCCGCGGCGGTCGCGGCAAAAAGCCAGCCAGCGACCGCTCCGTGGCCGACGGACCCCGAGTGCCCGTACGGAATGAACAGCGACTCGCAGCCCACGATTAGTCCGTTCGGCACCCATAGCGCGATGTACAGCGGCCGGGTGACGGGTGACCGGAACAACCGCCAGTTCATCGCCGCCGTCCGCCGGACCACGCTGTCGCGGCCGACGCTATTCCCGTCCCGCGTCGCGGCACGTGCCGGGCGGCGGCGAATGCCGAGCCGGACGTTGACCAGGGCGAGCAGGTCAGCCAGGGCGGCGAAGAGGAACAGGCCGCGCGGCGACAGCCACAGCAGGGCGAGGCCGCCGACGCCGTACCCGATGACCTGCATGCCGCCGTCGGCCAGGTTCATCGTCGACCGCGCCAGGATGTAGGACCCCTCCGGGACGATCTCGCGGAGGAGCACCCACCTGGTCCCGGCGAACATCGCATACGCCGCGTACGGGATCGCCAGCAGACCGAACCGTGCCTGCCACGGGGATTCCCGGCACCAACTGCAGCGCGTCGGAGACCAGCGCCGCGCCCATCTGGCTCATCAGCGCCGTCCTGGGCCTGACCCGGTCCGACGACGCGAGCAGCAACTGCGACACGACCAGGGACACCAGCGGGCCGCCGAACATCGACAGCCCGCTCAGCACGGCCGACTGGGTCGCCTCGTACGTGATGGTCGCCAGCGCCAGCCCGGACGCCGCCACCGAGATCACCACGACGCAGCGGTTGAGGAAGAGTACGCGGAACTCCCGGATCGCGAACAGCGACCGGTACGTGCGTGCGGCTGCGGTGGAGGGCACCGTTCGATCGTGCTGGCTTAACGGGACGGCACATAATGATTCGCGAGGACGCGAAATCTCGCGGGGCGCGACCGCCCGCGGCGCAGGTCAGGCTCGGAGGGAACATGGGACAGGCTTGGGTGGTGAGCGCCGACCTGCTGGCGCGCAGCAGGTTCGTCATCTCCCCCTTCAGCGAGACGGTCGCCGCGCTGACGGTCCTGAGCAGGCCAGACCCGCCTGGCGCGCCGTGGATCCGGTCGTTCCGCGAGCTGCACCGCGAGGCCTACCTCGGCATGCTGGCCGAGGACCAGCTGCGCGCCATAGTGGCGGACCACGCGTGGCGGCCGCGCCGTGGCCAGGTGCCGGGCTGGATAGCGGACTTCCTCGGGCTGCCGCCGCTCGGCGGCGGTGCCACCTTCGCCGACGAGCTCGACCAGCTCGCGGCTTGGGACGACGACCGGATCCGGGCCGAGATCCGCCAGTTCGCCGTCGGCCCGCTGCCCGCGGCGCTCGGCCGACCGGGACTGCGCGACGCGGTGGCGGACCTGCTCCGCTGGGTGTGGACCACGACGCTCGTGTCGGACTGGCCGCGCCGGCGGCGCGTCCTTGAGGCCGACATCCTCACCCGTACCAGCAGGCTGGCGACTCACGGGTGGGCCGGGGTGTTCGACACCCTGTCGTCGCAGACCTCCTGGACCTCCTGGCTCGGCGACGGGCGCCTGCAGATCAACGGGTACGAGCTTCCGGACCGGGACCTGTCGCAGGCACAGGAGCTGGATTTCGTGCCTGTCCACAGCTACACCGGCTGGGACCTGCAGGAACTTCCCCACAGGTACGCGCTCGTCTACCCGGTGTCCGGCGCGCTCGCCGACACCGGAAGCGCGCGGGCCGACGCGGACGGCCTAGCCCGCCTCATCGGCCCGAACCGCGCCCATGTGCTGCGGCTTCTTGACGAACCGCGCTCCACCACGCAGCTCGCCGCGCTCACCGGCCTGCCGCTCGGCGCGGTCGGCAATCACCTGCGGGTGCTGCTGGAGGCCGGCACCGTCCTGCGCCGGCGCGCTGGCCGCGAGGTCCTTTACTGGCGCACATCCCTCGGCGACGCGCTCGCTGCCTCGGGTTATTCGCCGGCCGACGGTCAATTGGCGGCATCGATTCCGGCGTCACGGGAGCGTTAGGGCTGCTCGATCCCGCGGATGTAGTCGATGATCGCCTCAGACATGCGCGGGTAGAGTTCCACAACGCTCTCGGGGATTCGGCCGACGTAGCGCAACATCCAGTCGTCGCGGGTCCATGCGCACGGCAGGAGACGCGAGCCAGGGATCGCCTCCTGCAGTGCCTGCGCCGCGAAGTCCGGATGAAAGTCGTCGTTGCCGTTGAAGATAAGCGTCGGCGCTGTCACTGTCCGGAGCTCTGAGACCGTCGCGGCGATCACGGGTTCGGCCATCGTGGGGTAGAAGACGTCGTTCCACGACTTCATGACGGCAATGAATATGCTGGCGTCCATATCCAGCAGGCGCGCCGCGTTACCTGGATTCGCCCGTATTAGCTCGCTGAAATGCGGCGTTTCGGCGACCTCGGGCATGCCCCCGCGTACCGCGGCCTCGATGTAGGCGTGTGATATTGGTAGCCGAGCAACTGTGAACTGTAGCCGCCCCCCGACACGGACCACAGGATGAGCCCGCTGACGACTCGAGGGTGCCGGATGGCGGCCAGGTAGGCCAGCCGGGCCCCGGCCGAGCCTCCGATGAAGATGGCGCCGCCCAGGCCTAGGTGGTCGACCAGCAGTGCCGCATCGTCAGCCCATCGGTACTGTTCAGGCGGCGCATCAAGGTACAGGTCGGATGACCCTGTGTTGCTGCGGTCCCATTCAATGAGCTGCACGTGATCTTCGAGCGTACGAGTAAGCGAGACCAGCGCCGAGGACCCCAGGCGCCCGCCCGGCGTCAAGACAACGGGGGTGCCGCTTCCGGTCCGGCGGTAATGTATCGCGCGGTCACCGACATAAAAGGTAGGCATCGTCTCCGGGCTATCGGCTATGCCGAGAGCCCCACCACTTCCCATCCGTAGAAGCTAGCGGCGGTACCCCAGGCCGGCTAGGTGCGACTGTCTCACGCGCGGTCATCTCCAGGGCCGGGTCGAACTCCTCGTCACATACTGTAACTCGACTTAGTACGACATGTTCACAACTATAAAATAATTGGTAGGCGAGCTGGGCCAGAACGGCGGTCGGCAGGTGGTGGCGTTCAGAGGGCCGGCCGCGGCGGGCCTCCGCACCGGGCCTGGCCATCTGCGTGCTGGGTGCGGCGGTGGCCGCGGTGCGCTGGCAGGTGCCCGCGGACGTCACGGCCTGGCAGGTGCTGCTCGTCACGGGGCTGGTCAGCGCGCCCGCGCTACTCACCTGGCTGGCCGCCCGCGGCCGACTACAAGGCGCAGCTGGACCACAGCGTCGATACCATCCTGGAGATCTTCGCGGCGCTGCTCGGCCTGGCCATCCTGATCGCGCTGTTCGGCATCTCCAGCACGCTCACCCTGTCGGGGATCGAGCGGGCCAGGGAGTCGGCGCTGCTGCGCGCCCTCGGCCTGACCCGCGGGCAGCTGCGCCGGATGCTGCTGTGCGAGGCCGTGCTCATGGCCGCGCTGGCCGCGGTGCTCGGCATCGGCCTCGGCTCAGCCTTCGGGCTGGCCACGGTGCGTGCGCTCAGCTCCGCCACGAGCGGCCGGATCGCGCTGTCCGTGCCGTACGCCCAGCTCGCGCTCTACGCGCTGATCAGCGCCTGCGCCGGCCTGCTCGCCGCGATCATGCCGGCCCGACGCGCCGCCCGCACCTCAGTGGTGGCCGTCATGGCAGACCAATAACCCGGAACGGGCGGTGCTCCCCCTCCCCGGCCACCCTCCTGCCCCCAGAAATCTCGCCCCCGGGCGAACCGGCTGCCGCGAGCGCGCAATAGAGAAGCGATGGACGACAAGCCGGGCCAGGACCCTGCTGTTCCTGCACGGGCATTCGCTGTACGACGTCAACGACCTGGGCTACCTGCATCTCTCCTTTACCTATCCGCCGGCGCGGGACTCCGCATCGCGGTCGCCGCGGTGCCGTACCGGCGGTTTTCGGCCACCTGGAGCACGCTGCTGCTGACCATCGCGATGCTTTGCCTCGTGCCCGTGTGGAGAACCATCGGGCTTGGCCAGGTCAACATGCTCCTGATGGCCATGGTGGCCTGGGACGTGCTGGCCAGCCAGGTGACTTGCTGGGCTGGCGCAAGGAGGACTAGGAGGGATCCGCGCCCGCCCGCCCCGACATCGCTCAGCTGATAACCAGGAGGAGGTCCCCGCCTTCGACGGGCTGGACTGGCTTGATAGCGAGCCTGGCCACGGTGCCATCCAGCGGCGCGGTGATGGCCGCTTCCATCTTCATGGCCTCGATGGTCGCGATCACCTGCCCGGCCGTGACGGCGCTTCCCTCAGTCACCTGGAGGGTCACGGTACCGACGAACGGGGCGGGAACGTGACCCGGGATCGAGCGGTCGGCCTTCTCGGCGGTCTTCTCCGTCGCCTCGACGCTCCGGTCGCGCACGGTGATGGGCCGAAGCTGGCCGTTGAGGGTGCCGATCACGGTGCGCAGGCCGCGGTCGTCGGGGTCGGAGACGGCCTGGATGCCGAGCAGTAGCCGCACGCCCGGTTCGAGGTCGACGGCGTACTCGGTTCCTTCCTGCAGGCCGTACAGGAACTCCCGGGTGGGCAACAGGGAGACGTCGCCGTAGCTGTCGCGGTGCTCGGTGAAGTCCCGGGTAGGTCCAGGGAACAGGAGCCGGTTGAGCGCTGCCCGCGGCCGCTCAGCCAGGTCGCGAAGGTCCTGGTCGGTCAGCGGCGCAGGCGGGCTGGCCGGGCGGCGGCCGGCGAGCGCGGCGGTGCGGAACGGCTCGGGCCAGCCTCCCGGGGGGTCGCCGAGCTCCCCGCGGAGGAAACCGATGACCGAGTCGGGCAGATCGTACTTACCGGGGTCGCTGGCAAAGTCGTCGCTGCTGACACCGGTTCCGACCAGTTGCAGCGCCAGATCGCCGACGGCCTTCGATGACGGGGTGACCTTGATGAGCCGGCCGAGGAGCTGGTTGGCGGCCGCGTAGGCGTTTTCCACGTCCTCGAACCGCTGGCCCAAACCCAGCGCGATGGCCTGCTGACGCAGGTTGGACAGCTGGCCGCCGGGAATCTCGTGGCTGTAGACCCGGCCCGTCGGTGCGGGCAGGCCGGACTCGAACGGAGCGTACAGGCGGCGGACTGCTTCCCAGTAGGGTTCCAGGTCGTTGACGGCACGCAGGCTCAGGCCGGTGACCCGGTCGGTGTGGTCAGTGGCGGCGACGATCGCCGACAGCGGTGGCTGGCTGGTCGTGCCGGCCATGGAGGCGACCGCCCCATCAACGGCGTCCGCCCCGGCCTGCCACGCGGCCAGCAAGGTGGCGAGCTGGCCTCCGGCGGTGTCGTGGGTGTGCAGGTGGACGGGCAGCTCGAAGCGTTCCCGCAGCGCATTGACCAGCGTGGCTGCCGCTGGGGGGCGCAGCAGGCCGGCCATGTCCTTGATCGCCAGGACGTGCGCGCCGGCGCTGACGATCTGCTCGGCCAGCCGCAGGTAGTAGTCCAGGGTGTAGAGCCGCTCGCCCGGGTCGGACAGGTCCGCGGTGTAGCAGAGCGCTACCTCGGCGACGGCGGTGCCGGTGCTGCGTACGGCGTCGATCGCGGCCCGCATCTGGGTGACGTCGTTAAGGGCGTCGAAGATCCGGAAAATATCGATGCCGGCGGCGGCTGCCTCCCGGACGAACACCTCGGTCACCGCTTCCGGGTACGGGGTATACCCGACGGTGTTGCGGCCACGCAGCAGCATCTGCAGGCAGATGTTGGGTACCGCCTCGCTGAGCGCGGCTAGCCGCTCCCACGGGTCTTCGTGCAGGTAGCGCAGCGCCACATCATAGGTGGCACCGCCCCAGGCTTCCAGCGACAGCAGCTGCGGGACACCGCGCGCGACATGCCCGGCGACCGCCAGCAGGTCCCGGCTGCGCACCCGGGTGGCCAGCAGCGACTGGTGCGCGTCGCGGAACGTGGTGTCGGTGACCGCCAGCGCCGGCTGGCGGCGCAGCTCACGGGCGAACCCCTCCGGGCCGAGGGCGCGGAGCCGCTGCCGCGACCCGCCGGGCGGCGGGGAGCCGAGGTCGGCCCTCGGAAGCTTGTCCACGGGGTCGACCAGCCGCGGCGGCTGGCCGTGCGGGCGATTGATCGTCACGTCAGCCAGGTAGGTCAGCAGCTTGGTGCCCCGGTCAGCGGAGATCCGCGGGGCCAGCAGCCCCGGGTGGTCCTCGATGAACGACGTGGTGACCCGGCCGGCCCGGAAGTCGGAATCGTCGAGCACCGCGGTCAGGAACGCGATGTTGGTCGGCACGCCGCGGATGCGGAACTCGGCCAGCGCCCGGCGAGCCCTGCGGATCGCGGCGGGCAGGTCCGGTCCGCGGCAGGTGAGCTTGACCAGCA
>Ga0302325_10005610_pt1 | contig 28490 bp, 30 predicted proteins | sample Palsa_T0_2_FD_201948 | JGI IMG/M metagenome (GOLD analysis project Ga0302325, IMG submission 201948) | Peat permafrost microbial communities from Stordalen Mire near Abisko, Sweden - Palsa_T0_2 | ecosystem: Environmental > Terrestrial > Soil > Palsa > Peat permafrost | place: Sweden: Abisko...
CTCGATATCATGTGCGGGCTTTGGGTAAACGAATTGCGGGTCCCAATGTTTCCCCGCCCATGCGCGCTCGCCCTCGGGGCCAAACAGAGGAGCTGCTTCGGCATAAGGAAGGTGCATGACAAGGCTGAAGGCTGTTTCGGTGTGCATCAGCGCCTCCGTTGGAGTGGTTGGAGCCTGACAATGGCCCGCGGCCGCCCGCGTGGCAATGGCAATCAAAAGGAGCAGGGACTTCATCGTCTGCGCTCCTTCAGGTTGTGACTGTCGGCAGCTTTCAGCGTCATGCCATAGAGGGATTTGAGCTGATCGATTTCCTTCAGAGTCTGCGGGCCGAAGGGAGCCTTGCCCTCAAACGCATGAAGAACGATTCCTTCGAGCAAATCGCCGAGCGTCATGTCCTTCAATTCGGCAATCGCTTTGAGCACCTTCAACACACGTTTTTCAAGGCGAACCCCTGTCTGCACGCGCTCCACTTCAATCGCCGGACGGTTTTGTTTCTCAGCTGGCATGTGTACCAATGTACCAAAGTACACAAATAATGGAAACCCTCTTGTGCAATTTCGGCCCCATCAGCGCTCTCCGGGTCGCGCACCTCGACCCTCGCCTGTTATGTTCTGTTAGAAAAGCAAAAATGAACCCACCTTAGGAACTCGCGGGAATGCTCAAGCGTTGGCGAATCCGGATACTCTTGTTTTTGGCCGTTCTCGGCCCTGGATTCATTACCGCCAATGTTGACAACGACTCCGGCGGCATCTTCACCTACTCCCAGGCAGGCGCGCAGTACGGGTATTCGCTGCTGTGGACCATAATTCCCATCACCATTTCCTTGATCGTGGTGCAGGAGATGTGCGCCCGCATGGGCGTCGTCACGGGCAAGGGACTCAGCGATCTCATCCGCGAGGAGTTTGGCCTGCGCACGACGTTCCTGGTCATGGTGGCGCTGGTCGTCGTCAACTTCACCAACGTTGTCACCGAATTCATCGGCATCGCCGGATCCCTACACTTGTTTCATGTATCCGAATTCATCTCGGTGCCCATTTGCGCCGCGCTGGTGTGGTTTCTCGTCTTTCGCGGGGACTACAAGAGCACGGAAAAGATATTTCTGGTGGCCTCGCTCGTTTACATCGCCTACATCTTTGCCGGCGTACTTTCGCAGCCAAGCTGGCACGAAGCGATTCTGGCTACAGTGCAGCTGCCCAATGACAAGGTCTGGCGCGACAAGGCATACATCTACATGGCCATCGGCGTCGTGGGCACAACCATTGCGCCATGGATGCAGTTCTATCTCCAGTCTTCCGTTGTCGAGAAGGGAATTCGCGTGAAGGATTATGCAGCTTCGCGCCTCGACGTAATTGTTGGCAGCTTCTTCACCGATTTGGTTGCATGGTTCATCATCGTGGCATGTGCGGCCACGCTCTATGTGCACGGCATGGGAGCCATTCAGATCGCCAGCGACGCGGCAGAAGCTATGCGCCCTCTAGCCGGGGACTACGCCTTCCTTCTCTTCGCGTTCGGCCTCTTCAATGCGTCTCTCTTTGCTGCTTCAATTCTGCCGCTCTCGACGGCTTACACGGTTTGCGAAGGATTGGGCTTCGAATCGGGTGTGGACAAGAGCTTCAAAGAAGCGCCGTTCTTCTACTGGCTCTACACGCTTCTGATTGTGGGCGGCGCGGCAACTGTGCTCATTTTGCCGGATGCGCAACTGGTCAAATTTGCCATCTATTCCCAGGTGCTGAACGGAGTATTGCTGCCGGTCATCATCATTCTGATGCTTCTGCTCATCAATCGGCACGACCTGATGGGGGAGCACAAGAACACCCGCCTTTGGAACGTAATTGCCTGGAGCACGAGCGTCATCGTGATTGGCATGACACTCGTGATGCTGTGGGGTCTGATGCCGGGGCACTGAGCGTGGCCAGACTAGCATGCATAAGATCGGACCAGGATGGAGTCTTGGCCTTATGAAGAAAGGACGATGCTTAGGCCTCGTGGGCGGGCTCGGAGTCGGAGCGACGATTCACTACTATGGGAGCCTGGCGCAGGTGCACGCTGAACGCGGATACCGCCTGAATATCGTCATTGCGCACGCGGAAACGGAACAGGTATTTGCCTATGTCCAGAACGGCGATCGCCACGGCTTGGCAAACTACCTTGCCGGATTTATCCACCGGCTAAAGGCTGCCGGTGCTGAGCTTGCGGTAATCCCCGCTGTGACACCGCATTTTTGCATACGAGAGCTGAACGAAATCAGCCCATTGCCAATTCTGAATATCTTCGATCCGCTTGTTCGCCAGATCGCCATGCAACGAGCAAAACGCGTAGCAATCTTCGGCACACGCTTTGTTATCGAGTCGAAGCTCTTCGGGCTGGCTGGAGAGGTTGAGGTCTGTCTACCGCCGCAGGACGAGATCGAATACATTCATGCCACATACGCGGATCTGGCGAAGCGGGGAACAGGCACCGAGGAGCAGTTTCGAGGCCTCACGGACCTTGCGCAAAAGATGCAGCAGCGGGATAAGGTTGATGCGATCATTCTCGCGGGCACAGATCTTTCGCTCCTCTTCAATGAAGGCAATACGCAGTTTCCTGCGATCGATTGCGCCGCCTTGCATATCGCGGAGATCGCGAACGCCATGACCGCCGATTCCGCATAGATTGAAGAGTATGACGGCTGCACTCGGTGGACGACTCGACTATCCGGCTACGGCAGCTTGGCCCCTGCAAGAGAGTGCGGACAAAAGCGTCTACTCCTCAGCGTCTAGAGCTTGGATTACTCCTACCTTCATCGACCGCCGCAAAGCCATGGCCGCGCCGAATGAAGGACCCGCTGCCGAAATCGCACCGGCTATCGGCCACCATGTATACACGATTTCCAGTGTCAAGTATTTTGGAAATACAATCGCAACGAACCACTTGGCTCCATAGGTCATGATGATCCCCGCTATCGTGCCAAGAAGCGTCACAAGCATGGTTTCCTGAAACAAAAGTCTGAGAAGATAGCCTGTGGAAGCACCCAGGACTTGGAGTATCCCGATCTCTTGAGTCATCTCCGAGACTTCGGAATATCGCTCAATCGTGACGAAAAGAAAACTCACACCGAACGCGAATATTAACAAGATTGAGACATAGATCCCGAAATTTAGCCGCAGAATGCTTGGGTTGATCCCGATGCCTTGTTGAATGCCCGACCAACTCAAAATTACGGTGACCTCGATGCTTATCGCGAGAATCTTCGCCGAGGTCTGAAATAGGTTATGGCGAAGGTTTGCACCGAAAATTGGACTGATCACGAAAGCCCTTCCAAAAGCTGCGCGCCCCACCGCAGGTGGCTATAGCAGCTTTCCCGCCGCCAAGTCCTTGATCAAATCGCGGTCGGCAGCCAGAAAATCGTAGCCCGGCAGGTCCTCCAGACGCACCCACTTGAGCTGCTGAAAAATCCGATTCTCCAACTCGCCCGTGAACTCATGGACCGCGAAGAATTGCAGATCCACCGCCCCGCCGTGACGATAATTGTGCCGGATGTGGGTAACGTGGCCGCCGATTGTGGCGCTGATTCCAAGCTCTTCGTTCAGTTCGCGCGCCAGGGCTTGTTCGGGGGTTTCGCCGTGCTCGATCTTGCCCCCCGGGAATTCCCATTGCAGAGCCATCGGCTGATCGGGGCGGCGCTGGCAAATTAGAACTTCGCCGGCCCTGACAATCAACGCGGCCGCAACAAACCGAAGCGCAGGTCCGGCAGACCGCAAGCTGGAGTTAGGCTGACCGTCTTCCACTCATCCAGTGTAATCGCCCCGAATGGGATGCGGGGTACCGGCGGAAGACTAGGATTCCTGCGGCCAATATCCAGATGTTTCAAGCGCATCCGTGCAAAAGTTAATTCACCACTTACTCTCCGGCCACGGCCGCTTCCGTGCCCTCGGCTGTTTCGGGGCGAAAGTGGCCCCACCCATTTTTCGCCGCCGCTTCCAGCAGTGCTGGTGAGGGGTTTACGGGGAAGGCATTCTTGGCGATTTCAAGCATGGCAAGGTCGTGAATGGAGTTGCCAAAAACGGCATCGGGCCGAGCCAGCCTCACCCGCTTGAGCGCCGTTGCCTTGCCTTCATCGGTGGGAACGTCGACCAGGTCGCTGCCGATGATCCCCTGCCTAACGGAAACTTCGGCGGCAAGCACGCGGTCTTCTGGAATACCAAATCCGCGCACGCCCTCGCTGACCACCCACTTGTTGGTTGAGCTCACAGCCCACAACTCCACGCCCTCACGTTGCAGCGTACCAAGCAACGACTCAATTTCGGCAAAAACACGAGGCCGGACGAATTCAGTCACGTAGCGGGCGGCCGCCTCGCGCAACTCCGGTTCGTGCAGTCCGGCGTACATCTGCACCATCTCACCGCAAATCTGCAGCTCGGTCACGTGGCCCGCCAGGTAAGCGCGGTGGCGCGTGTCGATCCAGTCGCTCGTGGAGCGGGAAACCAGCCCCTGCTCAATGGACCAGACCATAAATCCGTAGCCGGAATCGCCGCCCCAGATCGTTCCATCGCAATCGAAGACGGCTACCCGCGGTTTGCTGTCCAGAACGAGCCGTTCGAACTCCCGTGCACTCCATTTCGTGATTTGAATCCCTGTCGGTGTCAAGCTTTCCTCAATAATGCCGAATGATCTCCAGCTTTATTGTCTTCTAACTGACCGGTCTTTGCACGTGAACGTTTCGCGAAGAACTTCGCCTTTCGTCGCCGAGCACATGCAACCAATGGATTTACACGCCCTTGATCGGTTGGCGACTTTGATACCGTGATGAACGTGGTTCGGTCGTTCCGGGCGTCCGTCGATCTATCTCGCGTGACGCCGATAATCGAAGTGTGGGCGCCACAAACAATCTCGCATTGCTGAAGGAATATCAGCTGTATTTGCGCATAGAGAAGGGCCTTCGACCGCTCACCTGCGAGGCCTACGAGAGCGATCTGACCACCTTTGCCGAGTTTCTTGAAAGCCGCGATCGAACGCTCCTTTGCGCTGCGCAAGAGGATTTGGGGCGCTTTCTTGAGCACCTTCGCGCGCACTCCGTCGACTCCCGTTCTGCGGCGCGCAAACTCAGTTGCCTGCGCGGCTTTTACAAGTGGCTGCTTCTCGACAAGCGCATCCATCACGATCCTACGGTGAATATAGAGTCTCCCAAGGCGTGGAAGGTTTTGCCCAAGTCGTTGGCCGAGCCGGAAGTGGCCGAAATGCTGGAACGCGCCGCAATGGCCGCATCGCATCCGCAGGCGCGTGCCACGGCCCTCCGCGACCGGGCCATTGTTGAATTGCTGTATGCTGGCGGGCTGCGCGTCTCTGAAGTTACTGCCCTTTCCACCGGCGACCTGGTGATGGATGCGGGGCGCGTTCAAGTCCGTGGAAAAGGAGATAAGGAACGTATCGTTCCGCTTGGTCGCTCCGCCCTTGTTGCACTTGAGGAATATTTGCGGGAAGGACGACCACACCTGGCGCGGATCAGCACAGCGCGCAAATCCCGCGGCACCCAAGATGCGGCGCGCCTGTTTCTGTCTCTTCGCGGCATGCCCCTCACCCGCCAGTGGGTGTGGCACCTTGTGAAAGCGCTGGACAAGACTGCGAGTCCGCATCGGCTACGGCATAGCTGTGCCACGCATATGGTGGAGCATGGCGCCGATCTGCGCAGCGTGCAGGTCTTGCTTGGCCACGCCGACATCTCTACCACCGAGGTCTACACACACGTGGCCCTGGGGCGCCTCAAAGCCTTGCACCGCAAGCACCATCCACGCGGAGTTGCGAAAGTGCCTGCGTCCGAGTCCGCTCCTGAAGAAGTTCTTGGAGTCGTGGACGAAGAGAAAAATGGTCGTGCCAAGCTGGTGCTCGTTTATTCGAAGCCGCGCAAGGATCCATCATGACTGCTTCGCCGCATCGGGCCGTTCACTCTTCGCTCGTTTCGCTGGTGAACGAGTATCTGGCCGTATTGGCCAATGAGCGTGGCGCCTCGGAGCACACCTTGCGCGCCTATCAGCGCGAGTTGCACGGATTCGCAACGTACATGGGCAAAAGCCATGGCGGCGCCAGGCCTATCGATGGCATCGAGCACACGCACATTCGCGCATACCTGGGCACGCTCTACGAACGCGGCCTCTCGAAGGCTTCGGCGGCGCGAGCGCTAGCGGCCATTCGCAGCTGGTTCAAGTGGCTCGCCCGCGCAGGCTATCTCGGGAAAAACGTGGCCTCGCTTGTGTCCACGCCGCGCCTGCCCAAGCATCTGCCGCGCGTACCTTCCATCGAACAGTTGAACCGCGCCGTCGATGCCGTCAACACCGATGCAGTGAGCTGGCCTGCGCGCGATAAAGCAATCGTCGAGCTGCTCTACGGCTGCGGCATCCGCAACGCCGAACTAACAGGGCTTAACCTCGGCGACATTCATTGGGCGAACGAGGCGATCCTGGTTCGCGGCAAAGGCCAGAAGCAGCGCTACGTTCCCTTGGGCGAAGCAGCTGCTGTGGCTCTGCGCGCCTACATTGCCGAACGCTCGGCTAGGCTCGCCGCAATCGACAATGGCAAAGTTGCATCGAGTCCCGCGCTGCTTTTGAACCTGCACATGCGTGGCCTCGACAAGCCCGGCGGCGATGCACGGCTGACGACGCGCAGTGTGGGACGCATCGTCAAGCGCATTGCGATTCTTCACGGACTTTCGTCGGACGTGCATCCACACACGTTGCGTCACGCCTTCGGCACACACCTGCTTGAAGAGGGCGCCGATTTGCGGGCCATCCAGGAATTGCTTGGCCACGAGCGCCTCTCCACAACCCAGCGGTATACGCAATTGAGCAATGCGCAACTTCAGCGGGTTTACGACGACACGCATCCGAGGGCGAAGTAAGTCTTCATTCGCGAGCAATAGGCAAGATCGGAAATCGTGTACCTGCCGCCTAATTGATCAGATGTTTCGTGGCTGCATCGATCTCGCGGCAGAGTTGACCTTCGATCTGTTGCTTCAGAGACGCAGTCAGAATTCTCTTTTTGCCGAGATAAGACGCCATCGCGCGGACCGGATCTGCGACTGAAGATTGGTTGCGACCTGCTTTCCCAGAGCCAGGTGGAAAGCCATGATCGATGCACTCGATGAGTGTAGGACCGCGTCTCTGCCGGGCGCGTGAGATGGATTCGCTGGCCACGCGATACACAGCCAGCACGTCGCGCGCATCGACGGCGATGCGTGGAACTCCAAACGCTAGCGCTTCGGCCGAACTATTCCTGCTTTCTCGCGGCGAAGGAAAGCTCTCTCGACGATCCGGCGAGGAGAAATAGTGAAGCAGAATCAATGGCAAGTTGTGACGGCTGACGAATTCAAGTTGCTTGACTGAAACGTCCAATGTGGATTGGTCCTTACAAAAGACGAGGGCAATCCTGTCGTCCTTTGCAGCTTTGTACGCCTTGGCTGCTTGGACGGCCTCACTGAAGTCAATACCATTCCAACGCGGCACATGCGATGTACTTCCATTTCGCCCAGCCGACACGTTTCCATTGTGTCCAGCAGCAGAGCGCCCGTTGCCATTGAGCGGCGCGGTGATCGACCCCAAAATGCTTTCGAGCGAAATCCCATCGACTAAGGACCAAAGGAACCGATTGCCCGGCGCGCTCAGCGTATCCCCTGGGCGCAAATCTGCTGTGACTCCAGCCAGCGTTGCTTCACTGCCAGCGCCGATCTCCCAATGTTGCGGAAGTTTTCCCCGCTGCGCCAGTTCGGTGGTCCGCTCCGCAATCAGGCGTGACTTCACCATCGCGGAATAAAGTTGCACTAGCTTTTCGCGAGAAATCAAATTCCTTGCCTCGACTACGTTGAATAGTCAGCGTTGATGTGGACGTATTCCTGCGTCAAGTCCGTGGTCAGAAACTCGCACGTGCCCGAGCCTTGATTGAGTTGGATGCGAATGGAAAACTCCGGCTGCTTCAGATAATAATGCGCTGCCGCCTCATCGAACTCTGGCGCACGACCGCCGTCGCGACACACCGGCTGGTCACCGAACCAGATGTCGATTTTTTCGGGGTCAATCTCCGCGCCGGAGTATCCGATGGCCGCGACAAGCCTGCCCCAGTTGGGATCCGATCCGGCCCACGCAGTCTTTACCAGGGGCGATTGGGCTATGGATGTGGCAACGCGGAGCGCGTCAGCATCGTTGGCGGCCCCGCTGATCTGGAGTTCGACAACGTGGGTCACCCCTTCTCCGTCAGCCACAACCTGGCGAGCGAGAGACTTGCATATATACTTCAATCCCTCAGCGAAAGGCTCACAATGCTGCTTGCCGAGATCGACGCCGCTGGCGCCCGAGGCCAACATCAGAACAGTATCGTTCGTCGAGGTATCGCCATCCACAGAGATGCGGTTGAAACTCACATCAATCGCGTCGCTCAGATAGTTGCTCAGCATGGCAGGCTCGATCGCTGCGTCGGTCAGGATATACACCAGCATCGTGGCATGGGGTACAAGCTGGGGGTGGATCATCCCGGAGCCTTTGCACAATCCGGCGATGCGCACAGAAGTTTGTGCATCGCTCTCATCCACGAAAGTGAAATCGATGAACTCCGTTTTCTGCACCTTGTCGGTGGTCAGGATCGCCTGCGCTACTTCCTGAAAGTGATCAATGTCCGATCCCAGGCGCGCCGCGAGGTCCGGCAAAGCCGCAATCAGCTTCTCTGCGGGCAACGGCACTCCAATGATGCCTGTTGAGGAAGGGAAGACTTCTTCCGGTTCGCATCCGAACGTTTTTGCCGCGCCCATGCAGGTGGCGCGTGCAGCATCCAGGCCGGCCTGTCCCGCCGCGCAGTTCGCATTGCCCGCGTTCACGGCGACCACGCGCACCAGTCCACCGGTCGCACTCAAATGCTCCATGTCGATTTTGAGCGGCGCAGCGATGACGCGATTCGACGTGAACGCGGCGGCCGCACTGGCGGGGGCGTCGGCGACGATCAAAGCAAAATCGGTGCGGCCGCTCTTTTTCAGCCCCGCCTTGGTCGCGCCAAACTTGAAGCCTTGAGGAATGAGATATCGAGAAGGGTTGCTCATCAAGTGGACCCATTTAATCTAACAAATGTGGATAGCCTGCCAGAGAACAAACTCGATAATGCGGCCCTTATCGATCAAAACCAGTTTCTCGAACTCGAAAACGTCAACGTCGCCCGCGGCGATCGCATCGTGCTCCACGACGTCAACCTGACCATTCGCGCCGGTGAGCATGTCGCCATCCTCGGGCCGAACGGATGCGGCAAATCCACGCTGATTCTCACCATCACTTGCCAGATCTACCCCATCGTGCAGCCGAGTATGCGAGTGCGCATCTTTGGCCGAGATCGATGGGATTTGACGCAGCTGCGGAAGCATTTCGGCGTGGTCGGTGCCGATCTCCCTGGCGAACGGACGATCGTGACCACGGGCCTCGACGCCGTGATCGCAGGCTTTTTCTCGGCTTCGACTCTCTGGCCCAATCTGCATGTGACCGATGAAATGCGCGACCGCGCCGTCGAAGCCCTGGCACGCATTGAGGCCTCGCACCTGGCCGCTCAGCTTGTGGGAGAAATGTCAGCCGGCGAGAAGCGCCGCATTCTCATTGCCCGCGCTCTCGTCCACCGGCCGCGCCAGTTGCTGCTCGATGAACCCTCGAATGCTCTCGACCTCGCTGCCCAGCGAGAGCTTCGCGATACGTTGCGTCGCCTCGCTGCTGAAGGCACGGGCTTGGTGCTGGTCACGCATCACCTGGGCGACATTCTCCCCGAGATAGACCGCGTCATCCTTATGCGTGGAGGCCGGGTCGTAGGGGATGGCCCGCGCGCCGAACTGCTCACCGCCCGACGCCTCAGCGACCTCTTCAACACACCAGTGCGCATTGGCCACGACGAGGAGTGGCTGCATAGCTGGTGAAATCCGCCGGTCCGCCTTCGGTCACACTTCGAGTGTCTCGAACTCATTGGGATGAACCGAAAAAATCGATTTGGCTTGATGCCAGCACATTTGGCGCCGTGGTACCATTCCCGCATCAGGCCGTACTTCCCGCCGGCTGACGGAGGTCCCCATGAGCCCTTACTCAAGACGAGAATTCCTCAAAACCGGAATTGCCGCCGGAACCATCGCGAGCGTCGGAACCCTGCCGTTACACGCCGCCAAGCCCACCGCGACCGATGTCGTCACCCTGGGTAAGTCGGGCGTGCAGGTAACGCGGCTCGCCTTTGGCACCGGCAGCAACAACGGCCACGTGCAGTCGGCTTTGGGCCAACAGGAATTTAGCAAGCTGGTCGCCTATGCCTACGAGCGGGGCATTCGTTTCTTTGAGACTGCGGAGTCGTATACGACTCCGGCCATGCTCGGCGAAGCGCTCAAGCCCTACCCGCGCGAGAGCTACGTGCTGATGAACAAAGTTACCACCGATGAAGGCGTGGATCCCCACGTGCGTTTCGACGAGATGCGCCGCATCTCTAAGACCGAATATTTCGACATCATGCTGCTCCACTGGCAGCACACCGATAGCTGGGTCGCGGAAACTGCCCGCTGGCAGGACGGCATTCTTGAAGCGCAGCAGAAGAAGACGATTCGTTCGCGTGGAGCCTCGGTGCATGGCTTGCCCGCACTGCGCCAGATGCCCGGCAACAAGTGGCTTGAAGTGGCCATGATCCGCATGAACCACAAGGGGACGCGCATGGACGGCCCAGTTCCGGACGACGACAACCTCGGTATTGTGCCCGAAGTGGTCGCCCACGTGAAGCAGGTGAAGGGCGACGGGATGGGCGTCGTTAGTATGAAGCTTTGCGGCGACGGGACGTTCACGCAGCACAGCGACCGTCAGGCGGCGATGCGCTTCGCATTCAAGAATGCCGGGGTGGACTGCGTGACTGTCGGCTTCAAGAACAAACAGGAAGTCGACGAAGCCATCGATAACCTGAATCTCGCGCTGGCCTAGTCGCGATCTGATCGCGATGTTGAACAAGCGTTTCAAGGCAACTTTGCAGAAGAGTCCAGCCAAAGGCGGCTGGACGTATGTGGTGTGGCCTGCCTCGGCGGAGTTCTTCGGCACGCGCGGCCTCGTGAAGGTGCGAGGCAAGATCGACGGCGTCCCATTCCAGAGCTCGTTTATGGCTCTGGGCGACGGGAGGCACAAGCTTCCAGTCAAAGAAGAGATTCGCCGCAGCATCGGCAAAGAAGTTGGCGAGACCGTGACGGTGCTTTTGGAAGAGCGGGTCACGGCGCAGCGTCGCTCAGCCGGCTAAGGCACTTTCGGAATAGGGATATTAATCTACTAAACCATCTCCAGGTATCGGCAACGGGCGCGCCAATCCACAGGAGTCTTCCGATTCTCGCGAGAGAACGGTTTCCGTTCGCGAGAATGTATAAACACATCGTGAGGACTCTGCACGAATGATGACCATCGAGCTATCGAAGCAGGCGCGCGCCGAGGCCGTCGCGTCGATTTAGCGCTATTTTCGCGAGGAAATGCCGGAGCCAATCGGCGAACTGCCCGCGGGCTTATTGCTCAATTTCATCCTCGAAGAGATTGGGCCGGCGATTTACAACAAGGCCATCGCCGACGCGCAAGCCCGCCTGCTAGGGCGCGTCTCAGACCTGAACGGCGAGCTCTACGCAGACGAATTTCAATACTGGATTCGCCAGGAGAACAAACGCAAGAATCGGCGGTGATTGATTTCAGTCCTAACCTTGTTCCCGACCCTCTGCTTGACTCCTCGCGCCTCCCGGTTTATTTTGAGGCTACACGGGAAAGGAGGATGATCCAGCCTATGCAAAAAGATTGTTCCAGTAGTTGGTTACGTGAGGTGACTGAGGCCTAGGGCATCGCGCCCATGACCCCAGATTTGCCCCGGCGGATTGAGGAATGACCGGCCGGGTCTCTGGCACTCGCGGCAGCGCGATGGCCTTAGTCCAATCCCAACAGTTCACCGGCAACGGCCTGAGATTTGTTCTCAGGCCGTTGTTGTTTTTTGAAGGCAGGGAATAGGGAATAGGGAACAGGGAATAGGGAATAGGGAACAGGGAATAGGGAATAGGGAATAGGAACGGTCGACTGGGATCAGCGACTGCTCCGCGGGGAAATTCTCTGCAAGGCTACGGGCATTTTTGTGCACGGCGGTTATTGCTGCATGAGTCACCCCCCATAGGGGGGAGGGGGTACCTGGGGGGGTATAGACCGGGCACATGCCTGACAGATTGGACCGGCGAAGCCGCGGACTTGTTGCAGAGATGTGCATGTTTGGATTGTGGGCTTCTGGGGCGTATTTCTACGCAAACCCAAAAGGAGGTGGGTATGGGTTCGTGTTTTCCCAGGTCTCAACCACCCCAGCGACGAAGACCTGTCCTGCCCCACAAACGAGGACCTGTTTGTGGGGACCCCTGACGCCCTTCCCCACGAACGAAGACCTGTTCGTGGGGGCCCCTGTCGCCGGGGACCCCGGCGAGAATCGAGATCCTTCGGCCCTGCTCAGGACAGGCTCTGGGGCACCCGGCCTAGACCACTTTGCGCGGCGGTCTCTTTTGGCAGCGCTCCTGGTGCACCCCACTAATCACCGCGCCAGTCCTATCACGGCACGGCTCTTTCTTTTTTGCTTGGCACTTGGGACACGGTCGATCAAAGAGTAAGTTTTCCATGCCCGAAGTCTACGCCGCATCAAGACCGAACCGCGAGATTGTTTGTCTGGAAGGCATCACGGTCGCGCCAGGATGCCCGTGGACGAGCCGTCGAAGGGTGACCTTCGTGCCCGCAGAGCGGTTAAATCTCTGTAAGGCGGTAAGATGCGGCGCAGTATAGGAACTATGGAAGGCCGCAACATGCTTGATACCCGGTTTACCGCTATTGATTCGAGTCACTGGACCATAACCCGCGAGACAATCAAGCTAGGGGAAGTCACCCGCGACCAATATGGAGGCTTCAGCATGTCCCCGGCTCCGGGCCGTCTGTTTCGCTCGGATGACCTGGACAGCATCACCACCTTCATCCACACGGAGCACGACCGGGACGCCGCGACTTTGCTTCCCCCATCCGATGCTCCTTCGACTTTGGCACCTGGACTTTTTCTTATCCAGAAGGCCCCGCAAACGCGCTAGGACGCCCTTGGACAAGCATGCCCAAGCTGCCCAACATGCCTATTAAGGAATCAATAACTTACAGATTCCGTTAGGCGCGTTGCCGTCCAATCCCAACAGTTCACCGGCAACGGCCTGAGATTCGTTCTCAGGCCGTTGTTGTTTTTGGGGCAGGAATCGAAAGAATCGGGGCGGAGGATGACGGAGGTGGGTTTGGGTTCGTGCTTTCCCAGGTCTCAGAATCGAGACCTGGGGCACCCGGCTGAAGGCGTTGCGCACCGCGCGTTCTTTAAGCGGCGAGTGCCGCAGAAGTAGGCACGAGCCGTCCGTGTAGAATCTTGATTGCCGTGGCCCAGGACTTCAAGGCGCAGCTCGTTCGCTTGCTGACTTTAATGGCGCGTTCGTGCGAAGGATTTCGACGCAGGATTTCAGGACGAAGCGATCAGAATCGCAACGTCCATCCGAATCCTGGTACACGACACGAAGAGTCAGACATCGCTTCTGTCCCACCTGAATGCTAAAGGAATTAAGCTCGCGACAACAATCGAGCTGCCGAATCCCGCCATTAAGCCCGTCATCTCGTTCGCCATGGGCTCGGTTACATTCGGGCCGGAAGGCGTTAAGTGGGGACCGGGGAAACTAAGCTCGGAACGAATAAAAGGGCAGATTCCGATTGTGGATTGGTGGCAGCAGGCGGTCTACATCTTGGGCTCAGTGCGATTGACCCGCCGCACGCTGACGCTTGGGGCGGCAGATAAAGATGGCGGCGCGCACGTGGATGCGACGCTCACCCCCGAGTACGAGTCGCTAACAAATGCGACGGGGAATGGGTTTTTCAATATAGTGGATGCGCCCGGCTCAGCCCAGAGCCCCATTCCGATAACTAACGCTCATCTCGTCTATCTGCGTCAGATCGGGTTTGAGATTCTCAATAGCCCCGAACTTCTCGCTTTGGCGAGGTAGACGGTCAAAACCTTGACGATGCTTGCGGTTCATTGCCCCCGCAGGTCCAACGAAGCCAAACCATCCATCGATGGATGGAACCGCAAGCGCCCCTGCGGTAAACTCAGGGACGGATGCGCGTCTTCGGGATCGATTGCGGGACTGAGATAACGGGCTTCGGCGTCGTGGAAACCTGTGAGTCCGCGCGCGAGATCCGGCTGGTTTGCTGCGCGCTGGGCGCGATTCGTCTTGCAAAAGCAAAACCTCTCCCCGAGCGGCTGGCCCAGGTCTTTCGCGAGCTTTCGGAAGAACTCGAACGCTGGCAGCCGGAGGTTGTGGCGGTCGAGGGAGTCTTCTACTCCGTGAATGCCAAATCCGCGTTGAAGCTGGGGCAGGTGCGGGGCGTGGCTCTGCTGGCGGCTGCGACCTACGGCGCGCCGGTCGCCGAATACGCACCCTTGCGCATTAAATCGAGTGTGGTGGGTTACGGGCTCGCGAAAAAGAATCAGGTCCAGTTCATGGTCGCCAGGCTGCTCCAGCTCGACAACGTGCCCGAGCCACCAGACGCTGCCGATGCGTTGGCTATCGCGATTTGTCATATCCATACTGCGCAAACGTTGCTGCATCAGGGAGCGGTGTAATGAGGTGGTTGGGCTTGGCTTGGGCGTTGGCGGCTAAACAGGCTGCGGCTGCGGAAAAAGGCATGAACTCTGACGAGCTTGCCCACAAACATCCCTCAGCGGCTAAAGCCGATATTGATTCTATGCCATTTACGGCACGACTAAAGTCGTGCCCCTTCAAAGCCTTGAGTTTTTCCGCAGCCTGTAAAGCCGTTATCAACCCAGTCGACTTATCGGCACGAGTAAACTCGTGCCCTTTCAAAACACTCCTCGCGATGACTTTTTCCGCAGCCTGTTTAGCGCTGCCGGCGCAGGCGGACGGCGGTTCCGTCCTGAAGGTGGATTTCTCGAATCCCGGCCTCACCCCGTCAAAATGGACGCTGGTGTTGCATGCCGACGGAAGTGCGCACTTCCACGCCGATTCCCGCGCCATTACGGCAGCGCAACTGCACGTCATAGAACCCACGGCGGTGGATCGTGACGTGCAACTGAGCCAGCAGTTCGCTGATCGGGTTTTCGACACGGTCCACCACCAAAACCTGCTCAATGAGGCTTGTGAAAGCCATCTCAAGGTGGCCTTTCAAGGCTGGAAGAAGCTGACCTATTCCGGCCCCGACGGCGATGGAGGCTGCGAGTTCAACTACTCCAAGAATAAAGACATCCAATCGCTCGGCGAGTCTCTGGTTGGGGTGGCGTCGACCATTATCGAGGGTGCCCGATTGGAGCTGCTGCTGCAGCACGATCCGCTGGGCCTCGACAAAGAGATGGAATACCTGAAAGAAGCCTCGGACGATGGGCGGCTGCAGCAGATGTGCGCCATTCACGGGATTCTGACAAGGCTCGTGGACGACCCCGATGTTATGGAGCGGGTGCGGCGGCGGGCGCGTCTTTTGCTTGCGGAGGCCTCGAAATAAGGTCTAGACAAGGGCAATTTGACGCGACTTTAATGGTGTTTCCCGTGTCCAATCGTATGTTGGCCCCCAATTGGAGCGCGCGGACGCGTTGCGAGGACATTGGGGAAGGGTGGGGCGCCATGAAGATCAATTGGAGCGATTTAAGCGGTCGAAGGGTACGGCTGTCCGGTTTGGCGGGCCTTGCTGCCGGAATTCTGACGTTCAGTTCATGGGCGCTGGCCCAGGAAGCTCCTCCGGCCGCGCCTCTGGGTGCGACCGTGGGCCAGCAAACCGGCCCTGCAGCAAGAGCCGTACGGTTGAGCAGTGTGGATGGGCAGGTGCAGATCACGCTAGGCAACCAGGTCCTCGCTTCGCCCGCCTTGGCCAACACGCCTCTTTTTGAGGGAACCCAAATCTCAACTTCGGATGATGGGCGCGCCGAGATCCAGATGGAAGATGGCAGCGTTGCGCGCATTTCGCCCAACAGCTCATTGACGCTCGGAACGCTCAGCCTGCAAGGAAACATCGCCGATACGGAGCTGGTACTCAACAGCGGTCTAGCGTATTTCGAAATGCAGGGCGATACCCAGGCAAAGCCCATGCGGGTTCGTTTTGGCGACGAGGTGGCTACTTCAAGCGGCTACACGGTTCTTCGCATCAATCTGGATTACCCTCCCGGTGAAGTTGCGGTGTTCTCGGGCAACGTTCACATTGAGGGCGGAACGTCGCTTGCGCTGGATTTGCACGGCGGCGAGAGTGTGAAGCTGAACGGGCCCGATTCGGGGAATTACGTGATGTCCGAAGCAATCGAGCCCGACTCATGGGATACATGGAACTCCGATCGCGACCAGGCGCTGACCGCGCAGGAAACCGGTCGCACCGAGGCAACGAACAGCGTTCCCAACAGCAGCAATCCAGCGTGGAGCGACCTGGACGCCAATGGGAACTGGTACAACGTGCCCGGCCAGGGCTATGTCTGGTCCCCGTATGAGGCGGCGGGTGGGAACTGGGATCCCTATGGCTGTGGCAGCTGGATGTGGACGCCGCGCTTCGGCTACATCTGGGTCTCTTGCGAGCCGTGGGGCTACATGCCGTATGCCTCCGGGACGTGGGGCTACTATGACGGCCTCGGCTGGGGATGGGCCCCGGGGCTTGGCGGTCCCTGGTGGGGCGGCGGAGGCTGGGGATTCAACTTTGGAACGCTGCCGGTGCGTTATCGTCCGCCGCATCGGCCGATTGGTGGACCGCGGCCGGGAGGTGGCAGTCCGATCCGCGCTGGCGGCAGATATCAGCCGTATCCGGTGGTCGCGGTGAATCGCGTGTCGAATGGACTCGGAGGAGTTCCGGTGCACGTGCGGAATGCGCCGGTCACCATCGCAGGAAACACGGTGCAACCATTAAGGGCGTTGTCGGCGCGACCGGCGTACGGCGGTCAATTCGCAAATGGCGTGAATCGCGGTTCGGCCGGCTATAGCGGCAGCGGCGGCGTGCGCTACGGCTATGCGCAAGGAGCGAGCGGACACGCTGGTGTTGCAGCTCCAACGAGCGCGTATCGTCCGTCGACGACGCATTACGGCAACTACAGTGCCCCGGCTCCGCATTATTCGGCACCGAGCCGGCCGTCGTATAGCGCGCCGGCCAGTCATCCGTCCGGCGGAGGCGGTGCCCCACACGGTGGGGGCGGTGGTGGCGGAGCACACAAGTAAATGAATTGCAGGTGTTGTGCTTTTCGAGTGGGCCGCATCGAGGCAACGTTCTCCTGCGGCCCTTTTGCTTTTGCCGGATCGAGCAACGGGCGAGCCAACGCGCCTTACCTCACTTGAAGCTTCTTCCAGAGTTCAGCGAGGGTCTCGATGGGCAATGCTTCAGCGCGGGATTGCGGTTTGATGCCGGCGCTTGTCATTGCTTGAACAACGATCTCAGGCGCGATGCCGGCCGCCCGCAAATTATTCGCCAGAGTCTTGCGCTTTTGCGCGAATGCCTGACGGACGAATGGCAGGAACCCGGTCTCGTCCACTCCGAGCGAAGTGAACCGGGGAGCAAAGCACCAGCGCACCACTGTGGAGTGCACTTCAGGCGGCGGTGAAAATGCTCCGGGCGGCAGCGTGAAAAGCTTTTCGACCGGCCCGTACATCTGCACTGTCACGGACAGCAGGCCATAGTCGCGCGATCCGGGCCCGGCGGCAACACGGTCGGCCACCTCGCGTTGCATCATCAAGACGGCGCAATCGAGGGCCGCATGGCTTGCTGCCAGCTTCAACAGAATCGGCGAAGTGATGTAGTAGGGCAGATTCCCGACAACGGCCAGTCGCTTGCCTTGCTCGACGGAGATTGATGAAAAGTCGAAGTCGAGTACATCTTGATTGACAACAGTGAGGCTCTCGGAAGAAAACTCGGTGCGTAGTTGCGAGGCGAGGTGTTGGTCCAATTCGATGGCAATCAAATTCCCAACCCGTGGGGCTAAAGCGTGCGTCAATACGCCTTGGCCTGGTCCGATTTCGACGACCGTTTCATGGGAACAATCTCCCAGCGCCGAGACAATCCGCTGGACGGCTTGCGGGTCGTTGAGAAAGTTTTGGCCGAGCTTAGGTTTGGCGGGCATGGACACTCACGATGGTAGACGACCGCGGACGATCTAAGCGACGCGCTGCGATTCAGCCCGGCATGTTCTCGCAGGAATCTATGCCTCGTTCTTCAGCACGGCGAGATGGAAATGCCTTCGCAGGACGAAACCGAGTGCTTCATACACGCGAATTGCCCCATGATTGTCGGCGAAGGAATGCAAAAACGGAGTGTCGCCGTCGCGAAGAATCCGGTCCATGACAGCCGACATCAACGTCCGAGCGTAGCCGCGCCCGCGTGCCTCGGGATGCGTGCAGACAGCGCTGACCTCAACGAAACCTGGAACCCGCGTGCGCTGGCCGGCCATGGCAATCAAACGGCCGCCTTCGAAGATGCCGAAGAACGTGCCCAGCTCACGGGTCCGATCGCGAAACGGTCCCGGCTCCGTGAGCCGAGCAAGCTCCACCATCGCGGGGACATCGCTCGGCGTAAGACGGCGCATTTGGGATATCGGTGGCACGGGCAGCTGAGTGCCGGAGCCTGCATAGATCATCTGGCTTAGCAATCCACCACGAATCAGTGTCCATCGTTCCCTCTGCTCCGGTGCCTCTTCAAGAAACAAGACTTGGATTGCACATGGCGCGACCAGCGCACGCAACGCCTCATACGCCGCAGCTGTCTGTTCGGCCAAACCACTGAGAGGACCTACCTCCGGCGGATAACATTTTGCGAGCTCGTTACCGAGTGCGAAATTGCGATGTGCGGTTGAGAGAGAATTCCAGATTGGATTGTCGAGCAGCTCGATAGCGGGCATAGCTTTCAGATGAACGGACACGCCGACGCGATGCGGAGATCTGAAATCTGTGCAGCAACCATCGTGTGGACTTATGATCCCAGATGGCTCTGTTCCATGGGAACAGAAGCACCGTACCGCTTGCGCACGATCCACAGAACCGGAAGCCCGAGCAGGATCAGCGCGGTTCCAATCAAGGAGCCTTCAAGGTTGCCCGCGAAGCTCCAAACGAGGACTGCTGCGGCGCAGACAACAAAAATGCCAGGCAGAATCGGATAGCCCCACACGCGATACGGCCGCGCGAGGTCTGGCCGCTTGCGGCGATAGTAGAAAACTGTGGTCGTCGTCAGCATATAGAAGAGCCACTCGGCGAAGACCGCCAGCTCAAAGTGCTGTTGAAACTGGCTCAGAAACAACAGGAGAATTGTCGACAGAATTCCTTGCACGATGAGCGAAGTCGACGGCGACTGAAAGCGGGGATTAATATGCGCGAACTGTCTGAAGAAGAGGCGGTCGCGCGCCGCTGCAAACGGAATCCGTGCGCCTGACATCACCGTTCCATTGAGTGTGACAAAGATGCTGAGGGCCATGGCGGCAGCAACAAATCCCGCGCCGCCGGGTCCAGCCACAATTGACAGCGCCGTGACGGCAGGCCTCTGGCTTGCCGCAATCTGCGCGGCGGGCAAAATGTATTGGATCGCTGCGTTCGTCGCCATGAAGAGCACGCCGACAATGAAGAGACCGCCGATCAGCGCAATCGGCAAGCTGCGTTCGGGATGACGCACTTCTCCGGCCACCATGGTCAGGTCGTTCCATCCGTCGTAGGCCCACAGCGTCGCGATCAGCGCCAGCATGAATCCGCCAAACCCGCCCACGGCGTGCGGCAAACCGGTCGAGAAATTCGCCCAAGAGCCGGAAGCCGAGGCGAAACAAAGCGCCGCGACGATCAGGATGAGAATGCCTTTGAGAACCGTGAAGACAAGTTGGAAATCTCCGGCTTTCTTGATTCCCAGATAATTCAGACCGGTCATGAACCATGTGACGCCGATGGCGAAGACCTGCGACCAGAGCAGCGGCAATCCTGGCACATGCGCCGTGAGCCAGTGAAACGCCGGAAAAACGCCCAGCGTGCGCGCCAGCCCGCTGGTGACCGCGGCGATCGACGCGGGCTTGGCTACAGCAAACCACGTCCACATGTAGAGAAATGCCGTGGCGTCACCATACGCGCCGCGCAAGTAGACGTACTCGCCGCCCGCATAGGGAAGCATGGAGCCAAGTTCGGCGTATGTCATCGCGCCAAACAACGACAGCAAGCCGCCGACGGTCCACGCCAGATATACAAGAGAAGACGAGCCGGTATCGCGCATCATCTCGCTGGGCACAAGAAAAATGCCGCTGCCGATGATGGTGCCCACAACGATGGCCGTCGCCTGGCTCGCGCCCAAAACGCGCGGCAGATCGGCTGCGGTGTGCTGTGGGGGTGCGGCGCCCTGGCTCATGCGGTGATGTGAGGGTACCACCTGCGGTGGGGCCAACTGCCTTCGGCCACCTGCGGTGGGGCTGGCGGCCTTCGGCTCTGCACTTCACTTCAGCGGGGATCATGGGGGCAGAGTCTGGTGATTGCCAGTGCGATTCTCCTTCATCACCAGCGAGCCAGGGAAATCGCGAAAACCCAGCGCCCCTGCCCACTATTGAACGCCGTGCCACTGGGGCCCGGTGCGCTCAATTCATAGGAACCATCTCCGGCGTGCGTGGTTGCCCGCCCGGTCGCTGTTATCGGCGCAGTCGACGAGCCATACGAGTCGTGATGCGGGTCACGGGCCGGGAGATTCCTTAGGGGTAGACTCCTGGCCTGTAGACGACTCAGGCCCGCTCGAGGCGCGAAATTACCTGTCTCATGTTCTGAGCCGCCTCCTTTCGACCGTCGAGGAGCGGTATTCCTATGGACGCTCACTGTTCGAAATGCGCGACACCCCTCACGCCTCTCTGGATCTTCTGTCCCCATTGCGGGACCGCAGTTCCCCATGAAACGCAGAATGCAGCGGCACCCGAACACGTGCCTGCGCGCGGCGCTTTCGGCGGCTTGATTTACGGAGTGATTGCCGCGCCCATTCTCATCGTCGCAGGCATCATGATCACCCTCACCGGCTGGGGCATCTTCCTCGGTGTGCCTGTCATTGTGCTGGGCATCCTTGCGCCACTGGCCGGACCTCTGTTCGGCATGGGCGAGCACAAAGGCAAATGCCCCGGCTGCGGAACCACCGTCATCACAATCGGCGACGGCAAGGTGCACGACTGCCCCACATGCAGCGCGAAGTTTGCGGTGGGCGAGCACGCGGCTGCGGGTGCACGCTGAAAGAGAATTTACCGCAGGCTGGCGATCAAGTCATGCGGCGCTGAGGAATATCTTCGAGCTCCGGCATGGTGCCGCCGAGAGCCGCCAAGCGGCGCGATGCCTCGTGATGAATCAGCACCTTCAGAGCTTCGCGCACGAGAGCAGTTTTGTCGGAGATCCCCGTGAGTTCCTGGGCTGTGCGGACTAAATCGTCATCGAGTGAAACGGTCATTCTCATAGAAAAATCTCCAAGCATCGAGTTTGCCGGTCATTCTGTGCGCATGCCCAAGAAAAGCTTAAGTAGCGCGCGGGGAGTTGGCTGGTGATCCCCTGAGTTGTCGTGTCCGAGGCCGCTTCGCGCTTTTAGGGGTACCCCTAGCCATTCGCGCCAAAGTCGCCCATTGAACCTATCCGCAGAGTCGTCCCAGCAAAGAACTTAGCCTTCCTTTCCGGAGGGACAGTTCAGAAGGGGTATCTCCATTCAGGCGGCGGCTCCGAGCCCTGCTCCCGGTTTTAGCAAAACGCGCGAATTATTCTGCAAGCGCGTCGAGTGGGGTCGCGTTCTCAGGGCCGCGCGTGCGGATGGATTGAAGCACTTTGCGCTCGGCTTCAGGAGGCGCAGGTGCGGCCATTTTCAAATGTGTGGCTGATAGCCCCAAATCCTTAGGAAATCGTCTTTGCATTGGCAAAATAAATCATCAATTGCCGACGACGGGGCGTATTTAAGTCGCAAGTCTACGGCATTCAAGAGAAGGTCATGCGCACCTCGAAGCGCGTGTCTCGCTTCCGCATCCTGAGTCTTCTCGCTGATTTTGACGACGCTCTCTTCTTGCTCGGATGTGGATAGAGACGAAAGATACAACACAGCGCCCGGGTGTATGTATGCAGAAGCCAAGGTGAAGACGAGCGAATGAAGTTCTGCTAGGGACCCAGCCTCCTTTGCCATTTCGTAAACATGGTTGCCGCTCCACTCAAGTTCCGTTGTTCGCACCCGCTTCCCTTGGGCATATCGAGGCACATGCGCACGTATTTCTGCCTCCATGCCAGCATCCCTCTCGACTTCGGGAATGTCCTGATATACCTTGGCCCACTCTATGTAAAACAAGTTCAAGAAGTCTTCAGTTTTCTCTGGGTGAAGGTTGAGATGGCGTGCGATCACGAGGCATTCGCACATTGTGCGAGTTGCTCGCAAGGCTGCTCGTCCAAATCCGTCCCTGATAGCGAAGAGAATCTCCTCGATGATGTCCCTGCATGAGACAAGCAAAGGAAAGACAACTCTATCTTCGGCCGCGTCTGTGGACGCAGCCCCACGTGAGAATGTCAAATCCATTAGTTCGCGAGCCCGCTCAAGCTCCTCGCTGTATTTGGCAGCGATCTCCTCTTGGACTGTCTCGTCCATTACGTGTCCCTCGGTCGGGAGGATAACAAATGGTGACAACGTTCGCGTTGATGGGAATTCCGGCTGAGCCGTCCTCGCTCGGGAACTCCAAAATGAGCTGTGGGAACAGTGGGGCCTTTTACGTAGTCGGCTGCGGTTCATGAAAATGCCGCCAGATCGTCTCCGCCGTCTTCCGCGGAACCACAGCGGCCAGCGATTCCGCTGTTGCCTGCTGCACATCGCGCAAGCTCCCAAAATGCGTCAGCAACCGCTGTCGCGTTTGCGCGCCGACGCCGGGAATGTTGAGCAGTTCGGAGTCTCGGTCGCGCATGGCCCGGCGCTGCCTGTGATAGCCGACGGCGAAGCGATGGCTCTCGTCGCGAATGAGCTGCACCAGATGCAGCACCGGCGAGCGGCGGTCGAGCACCACCGGCTCGTCCTCGCTGCCGTAGAGATAAATCACCTCTTCCTTTTTGGCGATGGATGCGAGCGGCTGCGATGTGATGCCGAGCGATTCGAGCGCCTCGGCGGCTGCATGGAGCTGGCCCAGGCCGCCGTCGATGAGGACGAGGGATGGCATGGTGATGGGCTCTTTGCTCTTTCCCTCAGGGGCTAAAGCCCCGTCAGATGGGGTTGGATCAATGTACGGGCTAAAGCCCGTACCCTCCATTACTGATTTGCCTTCTTTGGCATTGGCGGCGTCGCGAATGCGGCGGTAGCGGCGGGTGACGACTTCGCGCATGGAAGCAAAATCGTCGACGCCGAGCACCGTCATCACTTTGAATTTGCGGTAGGCGGACTTGTTCATCTTGCCGTCTTCCCACACCACCAGCGACGCCACGGTCTCCGCGCCCTGGATGTGCGAGATGTCGAAGCACTCGATGCGGCGCGGCAGCTCGGGTAACATGAGTGCGTCGGCGAGTGCTTCCTGAATGGCTTTGCGGGAAGGCTCGAGGACGCGGAAGCGCTGTGTGAACGACTGCTTCGCGTTCTGCCCGGCGAGATCGACAAGTGAACGTTTTTCTCCGCGCTGCGGCACGATGAGCTCGATGCGATGCCCGGTGCGCTCGCTTAACAAGGCGGCCAACGCTTCGCGGTCGTCGAAATCCACGGGGACCAGAATGGTGCGCGGAACGTATTGCTGGTCGATATAGAGCTGCTTGAGAAGTGCGCTGAGCACCTGATGCGGTTCCTGTTGCTTTGCCTCGGGGGCTAAAGCCCCATTCTCTCCGCCACCTTCATCGGCACGGCTGAAGCCGTGCCCTTTCAAAGCCGAGTTGCGCTTTTCCTCGGGAGATTCGTGGTCTCCCACCCTTGCCGACGATGAAGCTGTCGGCAAGGATGGGGCACCCAGGTTCTCGGGTTCAGGTGCCTCGGTATCTTCGGGATCGAGCAGCTCCGGCAAATCCTCCCAGAAGAATTCGCGGCGATCGACGATCTTGCCTGCGCGCATGTGGAAGAGGTTGACGGCGAGACTGCCATCCTCGAAGTGGTAGCCGAAAACATCGGCATCGTCGCTCTGCTCGGCGGTAGCGATGCGTTGCTTTTCCTGAAGCTGATGCACCGTGGAAAGCTGATCGCGCAGGCGTGCTGCCGCTTCAAACTGTTCGGCCGCAGCAGCCTCTGCCATGCGCGCTGTAAGAGAACGCTCCAACTCCGTGTGACGGCCTTCGAGAAAAAGCTGCGCATCGCGCACCGCCTGCGCGTACGCCTCGGGAGTCGTGAATCCCTCGACGCAGGGGCCGAGACAGCGATGAATGTAGTACTGCAGGCAAGCGCGCGGATGATAGCGCGACAAATCGACCTTGCAACTCGGCAGCAGAAAACTGCGATGAATGAGCTCGACCACGCGATAGGCAAGATTGCCTGGGAAGTACGGGCCGTAGTACGCGGAACCATCCTTGCGCAGCCGCCGCGTGACAAAGACTTTGGGAAAACGATCGGCCAGCGTCAGCTTCACGTAGGGATAGGTCTTGTCGTCGCGGAGCAGGATGTTGAACCGCGGCTTGCGCTGCTTGATGAGATTGTTTTCGAGCGCCAGCGCCTCGTGCTCGTTGGCCACAAGGATGTATTCGATGTCGACGGCCTCGCGCATCAACGAGCCGGTTTTGGCATTGGCTTGCGAAGCTTCGAGCAGGTAAGATCGCACGCGTGCGCGCAGGTTTTTTGCCTTGCCCACATAGATCACTTCGCCTTCGGCGTTTTTGTAGAGATACACGCCAGGCTGCGTGGGCAAGGTGCGGATTTTTTCCAGGAGGTCCATGGTGCAGCTGTCGGGAAGAGCGCTAGATTTAAGGATAGCCGGTTGGTGGAAGTGTTGCTTGCGATAGGACTTGTGCTGGCAATCCTTACTCTTGAGCGTAAAATTTACATTGTATAAATCCCCAAGAGAGCGTGCGCCTCAATATCTAAGTCTCGCGTTATCAGATAAATAGATAGACTGACAACGTTTGGCTCGACAGATGCAACTAAAAGAATGATTAGAAAGAAGATCTCCGCCTGTCGTGTGGCTAAAAACCAGACAGGGCGGCGGGAGGAAAGAGCGATTATGAACTTGAGATTTGGCCTGTGGATGGCAACGACTGCAATGGCGGTGGTGGGCGTAACTGGTTGCGCAACAAAGAACTGGGTACACACCCAGACGGCTCCGATCATCGATCACACCGGACAGCTGGAAGACAAGACGGCGGCGAACGGCCGCGCGATTCACGACACAGACGACCGGGCGCAGGCGGGCATCAAGCAGGCGCAGGGTGCGGCTGACAGTGCGACCCAGAACGCCCAGACTGCCACCAAGTCGGCCGGCGATGCGGAAACCGCAGCCAACGATGCAGTGCATCGTGCCGATTCGCTCGACAGCGTGGTGAAGGGCCTTGATAACTACAAGCCGTTGGCCAACGCGACTGTGAACTTCGGCTTCGACAAGGCAATGCTGACGAAGGACGACAAGGATCAGCTCGACAGCTTCGCCGGGCAACTGAGTTCCGCGAAGAGCTACATTCTTGAAGTGACCGGCGGAACCGACTCGACTGGGCCGGCACAGTACAACTACGACCTGAGCCAACGCCGCGCGGATGCGGTGGTGCAGTACCTGGCGGCGAAGTACAACATCCCCGCGCACCGCTTCTATTTGATCGGGATTGGCAAGGACAATGCAGTGGCCGACAACACGACGGCCGATGGCCGCAAGCAGAATCGCCGCGTGCAGATTCAGCTGCTGTCGAACATGAGCGGCGATCAGCAAACTGCGCCAGCAACGCCTGCGCCTTCGGGATCGGGCAACTAAGCCAACGCAAAAACGGAAGACAACGAGCAGGCCATCCGGAGCGATTCCGGATGGCCTTGCCTTTTTGGTGCGCGAAGACATGTTATGAGGTTGCGGTTTGAAGCTGTTTCACGTGCTCGGCGCGGACGTCGTTGGCACTAAACAATCGCAGGAACGGAGCGCCTTTTGCGGCTGATTCAACGGAGGGACGTCCGTTGGCTTCTTCGCGCTCCACGATGCAGACTACGGCGACCACCTGCATGCCAGCCTCCTGGGCCGCTTCGATGGCGTTGATAGTGGAAGCGCCGGTGGTGCAAACGTCGTCGACGATGACGACACGGGCTCCTTCGCGGCAGAAGCCTTCAATGCGGCGGCCTGTGCCATGCGCCTTTTCGGCCTTGCGAACCAAAAATCCATGTAACAGCGGAGCGTTAGGCTGCGATTGCACGGAACCGGACAAGGCGCGTTGGGCGCTGGCCGTGGCTACGTTGGAGACGATCGGATCGGCGCCCATGGTGAGGCCGCCGACGGCTTCTGCGTCGATGTGGTTGGCTTCCAGCAGCTCCAGGATCGCGTGGCCGGTGAGTCGGCCGCCTTCGGCATGCAGAGTCGTGGTGCGGCAGTCGATGTAGTAGTCGCTCGTGCCGCCGGAAGAGAGCTTGAACTGGCCCAGACGGAAGCTGGTGCGGGCTAGGAGCGCGAGAAGCTGTTGTGCGTGGGTGGGTTCGGTCATTAAAGGAAATTGTAGCGGTCAGCGCCATACGCGAGTTCGCCGCGATGCCGCGCGGCGAACTTTCTTACGGTGCGTGGCGTAATCTCCGAGCAGAACCAAACTGAACGATGGAAGAGAGGGAAGATGCGTTTGACTCGCAATCCAGGGAGAGTCGCCGGGCTTTGGTATCTGCTGCTTGTTCTGCTTGGGCCGCTGCGGCTGATCTATATTCCCAGCAAACTTTTTGTGGCGGGGAATGCGACTGCGACGGTGAGCAACATTGCGGCGCATGAGACGCTTTTTCGCCTGGGTATGGCGAGCGACCTTGCTGGCGCGGTGGTGTTGATTTTTCTCACGCTGGCTTTTTACCGGTTGTTTGCGGCAGTGGATCGGAACCTTGCAGTGCAGGTGGTGATTTTCGGGGGCGTAATGCCTTCGATTCTCTACTTTGTGGGCGTGGCGAGTGACCTGGGCGTACTGCTGGTGGCGCGTGGAGCCGATTTCCTCTCTGTCTTCGACAAGCCGCAACGGGACGCGCTCGCGATGCTGCTGCTCCAATTGCGCGGTTTTCAAATCACTGCTGCCGAGACGCTGTGGGGAGTTTGGCTGTTTCCGCTGGGAGCGCTGGTGTACCGGTCGCGGTTTCTGCCGAGGTTTTTGGGGGTGTGGCTGGTCTTCAATGGGATCGCTTATGTGGTGCTCAGCTTTACGGGCGTGCTTTGGCCGGAACGGCAGCACACGGTGTTTGTCTACTCGCAGCCTGCGATGTTTGGGGAGATGGCGTTGATGCTTTGGCTGGTGGTTCGGGGGACGAGGCCGCAGGAGCAGGCAATCTGACTGTTGGCCGGTGGTTCGGTGGGAAGGAAAATGATCGCTCTGTGCGTTTGTTGAGGTGGGAGGAACCATGGCCGAACTGAGTCCAACGGACGCGCAGGTCTTGCGCATTGTGCAGGCAGCGGCGCCGGTGACGATTGCGGATGTGATTGCGGTGATGGAGCAGATCGATCGGGTTTTACCGGGAACCGATGGGCTGAAGTGGTTCAACAAACTTTATCTGATGGTGACGCAGCAGATCGATGGGCAGCCTCCTGCGAGCGGATGGAAGGATGCGGCGTGGCTGACGCGCCTCGATGTTGTGTTCGCGGGATTTTACTTTGACGCGATCGCCAGTTGGCTCGAGCAGAGCCCGGACACGGCTAGTTCGTGGGATGCGCTATTTGAGGCCAGAAACAGAACCGATGTGGAGCGCATTCAGTTCGCGCTGGCGGGGATGAATGCGCATATCAACCATGACCTGGCTCTGGCGCTGCTGAAGACCGATGCCGCGATGAACCTGACACCCTCATTGCAGAGCGCGGAACACGATGACTTTGAGACGGTGAATGGCTTGCTGGCGCAAGTGCTGCCGGTTGCATTGAACTTTCTTGCGGTTGGGATTTTGGGCGAAGCGGCGCAGGATACGGGAAAGAGTGGGCAACTGCTTGCGATTTGGAATGTGGCGGCGGCGCGCGATCTGGCGTGGGATTTTGCCGATCATCTGCGTGGTTTGAACGGCGTGGCTCGGGATGTGGCGCTGAGGGCGCAGGATAAACTGACCGGGGTGACGGGTCGGCTGTTGCTGGCGGTGTGACGGCTGGACTCCGAAAACATTTCTGCCCTGCAAGAATCTCTGACCGCTCAACGAATTCGGTTATGGCAGAATGACTCGCTGATTTCCATCGCGATTGGACGATTGCCGGTAAGTGGGGCGGATCGGCACTCAACGGTGATCATCGTAGTACTTTGCCCGAGCTTTGAGGAAGAACTCCCGATCGTCTTGATAACTGGTTGCAAGCCATCGGGCATAAGACTCGCTGTACTGTGCAGAACCGAACCGGGACTTATAGTAATAATCGCGCTCACCTGCGATTTTGTGGGT
>Ga0302325_10005612_pt1 | contig 28488 bp, 29 predicted proteins | sample Palsa_T0_2_FD_201948 | JGI IMG/M metagenome (GOLD analysis project Ga0302325, IMG submission 201948) | Peat permafrost microbial communities from Stordalen Mire near Abisko, Sweden - Palsa_T0_2 | ecosystem: Environmental > Terrestrial > Soil > Palsa > Peat permafrost | place: Sweden: Abisko...
GCCCGCTTCCCCTCGCTTCACGGACTACCTGCATATCTGCCAGCGCACGTCGGCCTCCAAGTCCATCGCGGACCAGGGCACGATCGATTTTGCCTGAAGCTGAAACCGAGCCAGCATGATCGCCGCCGACTTCGTCCGTGACTATGGCTACTTCGCTGTGGCCGTCGGCACATTCTTTGAGGGCGAATTGATCATGCTCGCCGCCGGGGTGGCCGCGAGCACCGGCATTTTGAGTCTGCCGATCGTGATCCTTGCCGGCATGGCCGGGATCTTCGCCAGCGACACGTTTTGCTTTCTGCTCGGCCGCCTGGCGGGAGAACGCATCAAGCGCTGGTTCCCCAAGCTGCATGCCCGCCTCGATGGGGTCTTTCGGCTGATCGAGGACCACCAGGACAAGCTGATCGTTTACTTCCAGTTTTTCCCGGGTCTTTGCACAGTGACTCCGGTGGCGTTCGGCATGACGCGCATTTCGATTTCCCGGTTCATGGCGCTCGATCTTGTCGGAAATGCTTCCTGGACGCTGGTGTTTTCGTTTGGCGGATACGCCTTTGGCGCCGCGTTCGAACAAGTGGCCCGGGATGCGCGTGTGTGGGAAGGGGTCGTCTTGGGGCTCGCCGTGATCGCCGGACTGATGGTCTGGCGGGTCGGTCGCACCTCGGCCAAGCGGATCGCCCAATAAGCCTGGCTGGGCGCGGCAGGGAGCCGCCCGTTTGCTCATGGGCTGCGGGGGATGCCATGGCCTTGAATATATGGGGTTTGCGCTCTTCGCCGGATGTTGCTGAGGTGCGTGAAACTAGCTCCATGGACTCAAAAAAGTATTCCTCGCAGCTTGCTGTGAGGTTTCGTATTTGGTCGTTAGGTCGCCGCCCGAGTCCGCGTCTGCGGATTGTCTTGATGGCCGCGTTTCTTGGCTCGATCGGTTTTGCCCCCGGCCTCTGCGCCCAGACCGACCCCGCGTTGCCGCCGCCGGATACGCTGAAGAAGCTGAGCGTGGAGCAGCTCCTGGACATGGTGGTGACCTCGGTCTCCAAGCGTCCCGAAAAGCTGCTCGACGCCGCCTCGGCCATCCAGGTTGTCACCGGGGACGATATCAGCCGCTCGGGTGCGACCAGCATACCCGAGGCCTTGCGCCTCGCCTCGAACCTCGAAGTCGCTCAGATCGATTCGCGCCAATGGGCCATTTCGTCGCGAGGGTTCAACGACCTTTTCGCCGACAAGCTTCTGGTCCTGATCGACGGCCGATCCGTGTACACGCCGCTGTACGCCGGAGTTTATTGGGACGTTCAGGATACCCTGCTCGAAGATCTCGACCGAATCGAGGTCATCAGCGGGCCTGGCGCCACCCAATGGGGTGCGAATGCCGTCAACGGAGTGATCAACATCACGACGAAGAGCGCCAAGGACACGCAGGGTGGATTGATATTCGGGGGTGGAGGGACGGAAATACGCGATTTTTTTGGGGTGCGCTACGGGGGCGAAATAGCGCCCGGAGTGTACTACCGGGTCTATGGAAAATATACGGATCGCGGCGATTCACTCGATCCCGATGGCGAAAACTCGAGTGACGCCTGGCGGACCGGGCAAAGCGGATTCCGGGTGGATTGGGAAGCGGGGAGCCGGAACTTGATCACCGTTCAAGGGGACGCCTACGACGGCAAAATGGGCCAGATGGGTCTGGACGACATTCGGGCGGACGGCGAAAACCTGCTCGCTCGGTGGTCCAGCCAAGTCACCGACGATTCCGACTTCAAACTTCAGGTTTACTACGACCACACCCATAGGCGCATCCCCGGCTCGTTTGCCCAGGATGTGAGCACCTACGACTTCGATTTCCAATATCACATCCTGCTCGGAGGTGTGAACGACATCGTCACGGGCCTGGGCTACCGATTCATCCAGGATGATATCGTCAATACTCCGGCGGAGGCCTTCCTGCCTCCCGAGTTGGGGCAGGAATTGTTCAACGCCTTTGTTCAGGACGAAATCACCTTCAGCAAGGACCTGTTGCATGGGATCATCGGCACGAAGGTCGATAATAACGAATACACGGGCTACGAATTGGAGCCGAGCGGGCGCCTGGCCTGGACGCCGGACAAAAAACAGACGGTGTGGACCGCGGTGTCGCGGGCCGTTCGCACCCCCTCGCGGATCGATGTCGATCTCTACTCGCCCGCGACTCCCCCGTATCGCATCGCCGGCGGGCCCAATGTAATTTCGGAGAAGCTCATTGCCTATGAATTGGGCTACCGGGCTCAGGTCGACCCGAATCTGGCGCTCTCCATTGCGACCTATTACAACGATTACTCGGACCTGCGCAGCCTCGAGCCGCTCAAGCCGCCACAGCCATTCCCGGTCGAGATCAGCAGCGGTTTGCGCGGCCGGTCGGTGGGCGCCGAGCTGACGGCGGACTGGCGGGTCAGCCAGACCTGGCGCCTGCGTGCGGGCTACACGGATATGCGCGTGCGGAGCGAACCGTCGCCGGGAAGCCTCGATCGAAGCAGCGACCGCAGCGTGGCCCATGACCCGAATGAGCAGCTCTCATTGCATTCTCTTTGGGATCTGTCGTCGAAGTGGCAATTGGACGCCGATATGCGCTACGTCGGGCCGATCGGCAATCAATCCGTGCCCGGCTATACGGAGGGGGACCTGCGCCTGGCCTGGCACCCGACGCAGGCCTGGGAGTTTTCGGTGGTTGGGCAGAATCTCATCCACAACCAGCACGCCGAATTCAACTCGCCCGGATCGCGCCGCGAGATACCGCGCAGTATTTACGGTAAAACGTCATGGCGCTTCTGAAGAAGGCGGTGGCGTGCGGCGGCTTGTTACCCGTTGGACGGCGGCTGTGCGCCGCTTTTTGCGTGTTCGCGGCTTCGCTGTCCCTCGCGGGAGCCGACGCGCCCGCGCAGGCGCCGATTTCAAAAGAGAACGTACTCAAGGCGGTTTTTCTTTTTGATTTCGCTCAGTTCTTGAAGTGGCCGGCGCACGCCTTCCCGGAGGCGCAGTCGCCCATTGTGATAGGCGTGCTGGGCGAGGATCCGTTCGGCGCTTACCTGGACGGGTTGGTGCAGGGTGAAAAGATCGGCGAGCGCCCGATGCTCGTGCGGCGCTTTCACCGGGCTGAGGACGTCAGCGAATGCCACATTTTGTTCATCAGCCGGTCTGAAGCATCGAGACTTGGGAAGGACCTGGCACTGATGAAAGGGCGAAGCATTCTCACCGTTGGCGACATGGATGGCTTCAACCATCAGGATGGAATGGTGCAGTTCGCGACGGAGGACGGCAAAATCCAGCTCCGGATCAATGTGGGGGCCGCCAAGGCGGCGGAACTGACGATCAGTTCCAAGCTTCTTTCGCACGCCGTCATCGTCACCTCGGACAAGGAGTAGCGAATGGCTTTTCAAGACAAGCCGATCCGGAACAAGCTGATGACGATCATCGTCGGGACGAGCGGTGTCGTCCTTTTGCTGACCTGTACGGCCTTTCTGGCATACGATGTTCTGACCTTCAGGGAGGCGTCGGTGCGGCAGCTCTCCACGCTCGGCGAAATCGTCGCGGCGAACAGTACGGGCGTTCTGGCGTTCGACTTTCAGGACAACTCCGATGCGACGGAACTGCTGGCGGCGCTCAAGGCCGAGCACCATATCGTGGCGGCTTGCCTCTACAATCGCAGGGGGAAGATTTTCGCCCGGTATCCGGCGGGACTGCCCGACGAGGCGTTGCCCGCTTCTCCAGGGGACGACAGCTATCATTTTGAGGCGGGGCATCTGGTCGGCTTCGCCCCGGTGGTGCAGGTGAAGGGCCAGCGGCTCGGAACGCTCTATCTCAAGTCCGACATGGTTGCCTTGTACGACCGGCTGCGCCTGTACGGCGGCATCGCGGTCCTCGTCATCGCGGGTTCGTTCTTGGTGGCCTACACCATGTCCAGGAAGCTGCAGCAGCAGATTTCACGTCCGATCCTGGCGCTCGCGGAGACCGCCAAGGCTGTTTCCGATCGGCGCGATTATTCGGTGCGCGCGCTCAAATTCGGAGAGGACGAACTGGGCCTGCTGACCGAGGCCTTCAATCACATGCTGGAGCAGATTGAGGAGCAGAATTTGGCCCTGCGAAAAGCCTATGACGATTTGCGGCAGACCCAGCAGGCGATCACCCAGCAAGAGCGTTTGCGGGCGCTGGGCCAGATGGCCAGTGGTGTGGCGCATGATATCAATAACGCGCTTTCCCCGGCCGCGCTCTATGCCGAGTCGCTGCTCGAACGAGAGCCGAATCTAAGCGTCCGGACACGCACCTACCTGACCACCATTCAGCGCGCGATCGACGACGTTGCCCAGACGGTCAGCCGCCTGCGCGAATTCTACCGCCAGCGCGAGCCCCAGCTGACCTTGGCCCCGGTCAATTTGAATCAATTGGTTGAGCAGGTGGTCGAGCTGACCCGGGCCCATTGGGGCGATATGGCGCAGCAGCGAGGGATGGCTGTCGAAATGAGGATGGATTTGGCCGCCGCGCTGCCCGTCGTGCTGGGCGTGGAGAGCGAGATCCGGGAGGCGCTTACCAATCTCATCTTCAACGCGGTCGATGCCATGCCGGAAGGCGGCACGATCCGGATTGGAACAAGGCTCACGGGGGAGCGAATTGCCGAAGGCAAGCCGACGCCCGTTGCCTACGCCTGTGTCGAGGTGTCGGATACGGGGGTCGGCATGGACGAAGAAACCAAACGGCGGTGTCTGGAGCCGTTTTTTACGACCAAGGGGGAACGCGGGACGGGTCTCGGCCTGGCGATGGTGTATGGCGCAATGCGGCGTCATGACGCCGGAATTGAAATCGACAGTCTCGTGGGCGCGGGAACGACGATGCGATTGCTCTTTCCGGTGCCCGCAACCGCCGTGCAGTTGCCGCCTGTCGCAAGCACAGCCCCCGTGACTTCGGTGCGTTTGCGCCTGCTGGTGGTCGATGACGATGGTGTCCTGCTCAAATCGCTCGCGGAAACCCTCGAAGACGAAGGGCACGAGGTCGTTGCGGCCAACGGGGGGCAGGCGGGCATCGATGCCTTTCTCGCCTCACTCATCACCGGCCGGCCATTTTCCGCGGTGATCACCGATCTTGGCATGCCCAATGTGGACGGGCGCCTGGTGGCGGGTGCGGTGAAGTCGGGTTCGCCGACCACGCCGGTATTCCTTCTAACCGGCTGGGGCCAGGGCATGGCGGCCGAAGGAGAGATTCCGGAAAACGTCGACCGGGTATTGACCAAGCCGCCCAAACTGCGTGATCTGCGCGAGGCCTTGGCCTCGGTCTAAGCGCACCCCTTCGCCCAGATGCCTAAGACCCCCGTCAGCCGCCTGCTTGTCGTCGACGACGATGCCACGTTGATGACCGCCCTGCGCAACACGCTGCGCGACGAAGGCTACCGCGTCATGGGGGTGACTTCGGGAGCCGAGGCGCTCGCCGCATTGCGGACTGGAAGCTTCGATCTGGTGCTGACGGATCTGATGATGCCGGTGATGGATGGCATTGCGCTGCTGACCGGCGCGGTCGAGATCGATCCCTATCTCGTCGCGATCATCATGACCGGCCACGGCTCGATTCCGACCGCGGTGGAAGCAATGAAGGTTGGGGCGATCGACTATGTGTTGAAACCCATCAAGCTCGGCTCCCTGCTCTTGGCGCTGGAGCGCGCTCTCACTGTGCGGCACCTGAGGGTCAAGAATGCGGAGCTCGAAAAAAGCGTGCGCGTGCGCACAGCGGAGCTGGAGACGGCCAACAAAGATCTGGAGGCGTTCTCTTTTTCGGTCTCGCATGATCTGAGGACACCTCTGCGAACGATCACCGGGTTCTCCGAGATCCTGCTGGAGCATCACGCGAGCAAACTGCCGGCGGATGTCCGGAGGCACATCGAACTGATCCACTCGGGAGCGGAAGAGATGACCGAGCTGATCAAGGGTCTGCTCGCCTTTTCCCGCTTCGGCCGGCAATCCCTCTCACCTGAACGAATCGACCTCGAGGCGCTTTGCCGGGGCGCCTTTAAGGAACTCGAGGGCGAATACGCGGGACGCCGTGTGGAGCTGAGCGTCAAGGCGTTGCCTCCGGTGTACGGTGACCGCCTTCTGCTGCATCAGGTGGTGATCAACCTGCTCTCCAATGCGATCAAGTACAGCCGTCCGCGGGATCCGGCGCTCATCGATGTCGGCCTTGCGGAGATTAAAGGGGAGACAGGACCTGTCTATTTCGTGCGCGACAACGGGGTGGGCTTCGACATGCGTCACGCGGAAAAGCTCTTTGGGGTATTCCAGCGGCTGCACCACGCCCATGAGTTCGAGGGCACCGGAGTGGGCCTGGCCACCGTCGGACGCATCGTCAAGCGCCATGGGGGGCGCATCTGGGCCGAGGCCGCCCTCGGCACCGGAGCCACGTTTTTTTTCACCCTGCCGTCCTCAGCCGAAGCGGCCGCAGAGCTGAAATCGACGTAGAATCACTTCTTCTTGTTCGCCGCCGCTTTGGCCTTGGTTGCCTGCTGAGACGTGACGAGCGCCTGCTTCTTCTGGTTCGAGTCGTTGATTTTCGACTGCTTTTGCGACGCGTGTTTCTGAACGGACTTCGGAGATCTGTCGCCCATGGTAGGTTTCCTTTTGTTGAATTCACTCGTATGAGTGCGTGGGTCTTTATCTTCGAGACCGCAATCTCTAGCAAGCCCCGTCGGCTGCTGTCACCCTCGACGCAGCCGGCGCCACCGGCGGACCAGCGCGCGCCGGCAGGAGCGGAGGTTAAGTTCGGTCCGGTCGAGAAACCGAGCGAGGGGAAGCGATTCCGGGGCGAAGAGGGCCGCCGCGATGGCAACGCAGATCGGCATGCCGGGCACCGGTGTAAAAGTCAGCGCAGCCCCCGCGAGTAAGAATAGGGATCCCAGCCCGATTCGGGCGACCTTGTGGCTGAAGTCGTCGCCGTGGGGCGAGCGGCGTGAGCGCCAATAGGCGGCCCTGAATCGGCGTCCAGGCGGTTGCCGGCAAAAGACACTCCACCGGAATCGAAGCCTGTTGAACACCTCGGAGTGTACCCTTATAAAGGGATTATGTCGACGACTCCGCAGGGCGCGGGAATATTTCTCCGAATGCCTGACCGGGTGCGAGGCCCGTTCGGAACGGAAATGCTGAAGGAATTGATTGAGACCGGAGTGATTTCCGAGGCGACGGTGGTGGGCGATTCGGAGGCGGGGCCTTGGACGACCCTCGGCCGTCACGGCTTGGCGGCCGAGCTGTTCCAGCCCAAATCGGCCTTCCGCCTCAAAGCGACTGAGTTTCACCGCGCCAATACAGCGAGCGCGCCCCCCATGGATCATCAGGAAATGATCCGGATGGCCAACCAGGGTTCTGTCGGTCCAAAGAAGGGAGCGGCGCCGGCTCCGCGGCCGATCAATGACGTGGAAGCGATGGTCCGCAGCACGGCCGCGGCGAACGTCGCCCGCGAGGCCCCGATGATTTTCGTACCACGCAAAAATCGAAGGCGCCGGGACTTCCTCTTTCTGATTCTGGTCGGAGACGGCATCGGAGCCCTGCTCCTGTACACCTTCCGGCACTATCCATTGCCCCTTATCGGCGTCGCCTCGTTCATGGGTTTATATACGGGCGCGGTGACGTGGATTGTCTGGAGTGTGATGGGTCGGTATTGATTTGCGCGAGCCCGGCCTGGGCAAATCAATGCCATGTGGGTGGCTAAAGGTTTTATTTGTCGGCTCCGTAAAGGGCGATGGTCTGGGATCCGGTGGAGAGCTTGAAGCCGCGGTACATTCCGGGGGTGTTGAAGGGCATGGCCACGTTGCCGTTGTGATCGATGGCGATCAGGCCTCCGTCCCCTCCGAGCTGGCCCACTTTGGCCAGGGTGGCGTCGGCGGCCTCGGCGAGGGACTTGTTCGCGTATTTCATTTGGGCAGCGATGTCGTGGCCAACGACCACGCGCATAAAATATTCGCCCGTGCCGGTGCACGAGACGGCGCAGGTGGCATTGTCGGCGTAGGTTCCCGCTCCGATGATCGGCGAGTCTCCGACCCGGCCATATTTTTTGTTGGTGAGGCCTCCGGTGGAGGTGCCGGCGGCCAGATTGCCGTTCTTGTCCAATGCGGCGCAGCCCACGGTCCCCCATTTGCGCTCCTGGATGAGGGAGTCGAATGAGCCCGAATTTTCGGAATGCCCGGGCTCCAGTTGACTGTGCTGCGTCTTGTCGGCGGCCTCCTTCTTTTCCAGTTCTTTCGCTCGCTCCAATTCCTTCCTCCGGCGGTCCGTTTGGAAATAGGTGTTGGGCACCAGCTCGAAACCGATTTGTTGGGCGAATTTCTCGGCCCCGTCACCGATCAGCATCACGTTGCGCGACTTTTCCATGACCGCCCGTGCCAGCGTGATCGGGTTCTTGATGTGCTGGACCCCGGCGACGGCACCGGCTGCCTCCGTCTTCCCATCCATGATGGCGGCGTCGAGTTCGCAGATTCCCTCCGAGTCGAGGACGGCGCCGTAGCCGGCGTTGAACAAGGGTGAATCCTCGAGGATCGTGATGACAGCAATGACAGCGTCAGGCGCCGTTCCGCCGCGATCCAATACGGCATAGCCGGAGTCGAGCGCCTCCTGGAGCTTGATTCGATAGGCGTGCTCGGTTTCGGGAGTCATGTTCTTGCGGAGGATCACACCGGCGCCTCCATGGATGACCAAGCCGTAGGGCTTCATGGGGGAAGCGGGATTCTCGGGCGCGCCGAAAAGCGGAAGGGAGGCAATGCTTGCGAGCGCGAGGAAAAATACGAGTGGGAGGCCATTCATGGAGGAATTAACGCGGCCTCACGGCCGCACTTCGCTCATCAGCTCAACGATGTTGTCTTCCGGATCCCGGACTGCGGCGAGCCACAGTTCATGGTCCGGCATCTTGGCAACGAGCCGGGGCGCGCTTTCACCTTTCGCTCCGCGCGCGACGATGGCAGCGTAGGCGGCCGCGATGTCCGGCGTCTTGAAGTAGAGAATCGAATTCTTGCCGACTTCGCCCGCGCCCTGAGGGGTCGAGAGCATGAGCCGGATATTTCCCGCTGCGAGGAAGGACAGATTCGGGCCGGCGCCAAATAGAAATTTAAGTCCGAGCACATCGCGGTAAAACGCGGTGGCCTTGGCGACGTCACCAACGACGATGGCGATTTGGCCGATCTCTGATAGGCCGGGAGAAGGCGTTATGGAATTCATTGGACGATGGGGCGCATGCTCGCGGGGGATTTGTCTCTAAAGCCTTAGTTGGGTCACTTTGACTTGATGGCGTCGGGAGCCGTGGCGAGCGTCCTCTGGAGCCACTCCACGACCCGGTCGGTCCAGTGGGGATCGAACTGCTGCCACGAGAGGAGCCGATGCGGCGCGCCGGGAATGGCGATCCATTCGACCGGGACATGATCGGCTTGAAGTTTGGCCATGAAATTTCGGGTCTCCTGGATCGGCACGGTCTTGTCAGCATCACCTTGGATCAGAAGAAAAGGCGGCAGGCCGGGATGCACGTGCTGAATCGGGGCGGTTTCCCTAAGAATCTGCAGAACAGGCGGGGTCACTTCCTTGCCAACGCCAAAAAGCGCTTGCAGCGACGAGCTGACCATTCCGCCGCGACCCGGCAGTTCGTATTCAGAATCCGTCACCGGTGCGCAGCCGACCACCGCCTGGACACGGGTGTCGTCGCCGGCCTCGACCGCCGCAAGACAGGCGAGATGGCCGCCTGCCGAGTGGCCGAAGAGCGCGATGCGCCGCGGATCCCCCTGGTAGTCGGCGGCGTGTGCCTTGACCCACCGCACGGCCGTCTGGACATCCTCCAAGCACGCGGGCCAGCGATGGGCAGGGGCCATCCGATAGTTGATGGAAAACCAGAGAACCCCTCCCTGGCTCAAGGGGGCGAACCAGGGTGTGATATCTGCCGAGTCGCCCGGTTTGTCGCTCCCGCCCTTGTCTCCTCGCGCCCAACCGCCGCCGTGAACGAGGATGGCGACCGGAAAAGGGCCCTGGCCCTGGGGAATCCCGACGTCCAGAAGAAGGGCAACGCCGTCCGCGTGGCCATAGGCAACGTCGTGCCGAACCTCCAGTCCGCGAAGCCGAGTCGGCGCTAGACAGTCGAGAAATGCGGATGCGCCAAGCAGGACAATCGCACGGGTCGTTGGGAGACAACGCACACCGGCACCGTGGGATGTTCGCTCCGCGCTCGCAAGGCGGAATGCCCCGGCGAGTCGGCAAATAGGAGGAAGCCACGGGGGGTTCCCGTGGCTTCCCAGTCAATCTAGAGGATTCAGGCTCCGTCAGCGGCGATGGTCGTCATCCCATCCACCACGAATCTGGTGGTAGTGACCGTCGTGATCCTTCTCCCAATGGGGAGCGGTCCACACGGCATGGGGATGGGGCGGACGATCCCAGTGACCGCCCACCCAGGTGTAATGACCGGGCGAGCCGTCCCAGTATCCGCCGACCCAGATGTAGTCGGGACCCGGGCGCTCCCGTTCCACCACGACTTCTTGCCGCGGGGGAGGGGGAGGAGCGTCGATTCCAATATTGAGCGTGATGCCGGCTAGGGAGGGCGATGCCGAGAGTGTCGGACCCGAGAACCCAGCAACGGCAATAAGACCCAGCCCCCCGGCGAGCCGAAGCGCGGAGCCGGGAACCTGGAGCCAGTATTCGAGTGAATGTTTCATAACTGTCTTGGACACCCGGCCCGGCGTCCAGTGCCTTCCGCCCGCCCCGTTCTGGCTCAGTCTACCCTCCGGCATTTCTCTGCGTGATCCGTCAGGCGCTCCTCCTATGCGGCGCATTCTTCCGGGAGCCGAGATTCACGGCATGCTTCCGTTCCCATTCCAGCAGAACACCCTTGCGCTCCAATCCCCACCGGTACCCGGCGAGATTCCCGGTGCCGCGAATGACGCGGTGGCAGGGCACGACCAGCGCGAGCCGATTGCGCGCACAGGCGCTTGCGACGGCCCGGATTGCCGTCGGCCGGCCGATGCCCGTGGCCACCTGAGTATAGGTGCGTGTCTGCCCGTACGGGATAGAACGGAGGAAATTCCAAACGAGCATCTGGAACGCGGTCGCGCGCACATCGACAGGGAGCGCCAGGTCTGGAAGACGCCCATCGAGGTGCCTTCGCAGGGCCTGGGCCCAGGCGCGAAAAGCGGGGGCCCCGCGCCGCGCCATGGCTGTCAGTCGCGCGCGGGGAAATTCGGCCTTCAGATTTGCGAGCAACGCCGAAGGGTTGGAGCCGAATTGGACGGAGCAGAGCCCGCGGTCGGTCGCCGCCAGCATGAGCGGCCCCATGGGCGAAGGCATGGACGCGTAGGTGATGATCAAATACGGGGCGCCGTTCCGGTATTCACCCGGTGTCATGCCGAACCTTCCGGTGGCGCGCTCGTACACTCGGCTGGAGGAACCAAAGCCGGCGGCGTAGACAGCTTCGGTGACGTCTTTCGCCGCCCGCACTTCGCGCTTGAACGATTCCAGGCGCCTAGCCTCCGCGTATTCCTTGGGGGTCACGCCGACCACGGCCTTGAACCGCCGCTGGAAGTAGAACGGACTAAGTCCAGCACGCGCGGCGAGGGCGGACAGTGGCAGGGATTCCGCGCAATGGGCGTCGATCCAGCGACAGATTTGAATCATGTTCCCACTCTAGCAGAGGTCGGCCAATCCCGCTATCCGGCTCTTGCGCCGAGACTACCCGGTCATCGCCGCCAGTTTGAGGACGGTATTCCAATTGCGCGCGGTGCCCTGGACGCCGAGCGTCCTGTCGATCAGCGACACCGTGAGGCGCGAGTCGCCGATTCCGTCGGGACAGATCGCATAGAGCTCGCGGTGGATCGCGCGGACGACCTCCCGTCCCTTGATGGCGGCCTGAAGCGCGGCGACCGCTTTCGAAGCCGGGGCCTCCTTGAGCGCCATGACCACCATATGAGAGGGGTCAGACTTCGCCTCCGCCGGAAACGGATTGCGCGCGATAATCTCCGCCCATTCCGCTGCCGTGCGCACAAGAAAAAGGGTTTCGAGGCCCAGCCGCTTCGCCGCCTGAGACTCCAAGAATCCCTCCAACGCCGCCCCAGACCGCGTACTGCTGCCAAACACCGCATTCCCGCTTTGAAGCAGCGTCCGCGGATTCTCGAATCCGAGTTCCCCCAAAAAGCCCTTCAGATCCGCCATCGAGACCTTCCGATTCCCCCCCACATTGATTCCCCGAAGCAGAGCGACGTGCGTAGTCATATGACAGCCTTTGAATTAGCCGACCGGTCGCCTCTGGCAATCTCCACCGAGGCTGAGGAGTTCGCATCCGACCGAATTTGGCGGGGGAGAGGGCCGGACGAGGACATTGCTGCCTCATTGGCCGTCTCCGGATCGGCGTCTGTGCCGGACAGACCTGGCCGGCTGTCCGCCGAGCGGATCGACGGCCATCGGGGTCTTGGCAGCTCAGGACGAGCCAGGCCCTCTCCCCCGCCAAATTCTTCCGAAGCTTACCGCCCCTTGCCACCCTTACGCGCCGCTGCCTTCACCTTACGCACCGCGCGCTTCACCACCTTGCTGCCTTTCTTCGCCGCCCGTTTGACCGGCCGCGCCGCGACCTTGGCCTTGCGGACGACTGCTTTGCCGGCTTTGACAGCCTTTTTGCCGGAAGACTTGGGGCCGGTCGGGGTGTTCGCCGCTCCCAGGCCGAGCGCAAAGCCGACGGCCCCGCCGACGAGGGCCCCCACGGGTCCTCCGACCGCGGCGCCGACGAGGGCGCCCGTCGTGGCTCCGGCGGACTTCTTTCCAATGGCGAGATTCTTCTTGCCGATCTTCATATGATAATCGGCGTCTGGGCGTGAACGGGATGGGGTAGTTTTCATTATATTGAATGGAACCCAGTTACACCTCTTGGTTCCCCCACAACGGCTTTGGCGTTTCGGAGGACATTGCTGAATCGTTGACTTCGGACCAGGGGTCCCTTCGCTCAGCCCCGGAGGCGAAACCCCCATGACGATAGATCCCCGGTTCGTCTTCTCCTTTTTCGGCTACGGTCTGGTCTTTGCGGTCCTGGCCTTTGCCATCTCGGGCCGCTGGTTCAAGCAGAGGCGTCTAAAGGCGCCGATGGAGTTCAAGCTCCTTCGCGGTCCAGGTGAGTCGCTTCGAAGGCGTTTGGATAAATTTGAGGATCAGTTCGCCTTCCGGATGCTCGCGGCGGCGCTCGCTCCCCTGGTTGCCGCCGCATTGGTCCTGGCGATGTTCTTCATGCAGCTGCCCATTCCGCAGCGCACCTTATGGATCGGTGTTTTTCTCTCGGTTGCGGTGTTTCTCGCCGGCTTCATTGCGGCGCTTCGCTGGATGGCCGGCAACCTGAGGAGGTACCGAAGCGACCGGCTCGGGTACCTGGGGGAACGCGAGGTCGCGGAGCATCTGCAGACGCTCTGCGCGCGCGGGTATGTGGTCTTTCATGACGTGCCGGCGTCGAGCAAGCGGCGTTTTTTCAACATCGACCACGTTGCGGTCGGACCCGCGGGCGTCGTTGTCATCGAGACGAAGACGCGCCGGAAGGGTCGTTCGCGCACCGGACGCAAGGAGCATATCGTGTCCTCCGATGGGCGCCGGCTCATCTGGCCCTGGGGGGAGGACCAATCGAATTTGAAGCAGGCCGCAAGCCGCGCCGAATGGGTGCGTGAGTGGATCCGTGAACGAACCGGTATCGAAACGCCCGTGCGTCCGATCCTCGCACTCCCTGGATGGTTTGTGGAGACCACCGCCCGGGGCGCGGTGGCCGTCGTCAACCCGAAGCTGTTGCCGGCCGAGGTGGAGCGGGGCGCAACCCCCGCAGGCGAGCTATCGCGGGAACAGATCGACGCGATCGTGGTTCTGCTCGACGACCGCTGCCGCGACGTCGTCGACTAGATCGCTAAGTCCGCGCCTGGGCCTTGTTCCGGGCCCCTTCGAGTTCCTCCCACCGAGCGAAGGCCTCTGCGTGCTCGCGTTCAATGACGTCCAGCCGGGACCTCGTCGTCGCAAAGCCAGCCGGGTCGCTCCGATAGAAAACAGGATCGGCCAGCCGCGCCGCCAGCTCGGTCTGTTCACGCTCCAAGGTTTCAATCCGCTCGGGAAGGGCGGCAAGTTCGCGCTGTTCCTTTCCCCCGAGAGCAGAGGGCCGTGCCTTGGCCTTCGCCGGACGTCCGCCGGCGGGGGTTGCCGCAGCCTTTGAAGGGACCGAAGGGGACGCGGGCGTCGGTGAGCCCGCGTCCACCGCCGCCGCCGTTTGCGTTGCCGACCCGCGCGCAGCCGAGGTCGAAGCCGCTGCTTGGAGCACGGCTGCTTGCCGCTGCCAATCGGTATACCCGCCGATGAATTCGCCGACACTGCCGCCTCCGCCCAGAACGAGCGTGCTGGTCACCACATTGTCGAGGAACTCGCGGTCGTGGCTCACCAGAAGCAGCGTGCCCTCGAACTCGACCAGGAGGTCTTCCAGCAGATCGAGCGTCTCCGCATCCAGATCATTGGTCGGCTCGTCCATGACGAGCACGTTGGCAGGCTTGGTGAAGAGCCGCGCCAACAGGAGCCGGTTGCGTTCGCCGCCTGAAAGGACTCCCGCCGGCGTGCGCGCGCGGTCCGCCGAAAACAGAAAATCCTGCAGGTAACTGATCACATGGCGCGTGCGCCCGTCGATCGTGACCGTGTCATTGCCGTTGGCGATATTGTCGGCCACGGTCCGATCGTCGTCGATGGCTTCACGATGCTGATCGAAGTAGACCACCTCCAGCTGCGTGCCGTGCTTCACGGTGCCCGTCGTCGGTGCCAGCTGCCCCAGCAAAAGCCGGATCAACGTCGTCTTTCCCGAGCCGTTCGGTCCGATGAGCCCGATCTTGTCGCCGCGGGTCACGGTGAGGGAGAGATCCCGAACCAGGGTTTTCCCGCCTGGCCACGCATAGGAGACATCCTCGAGCTCGATCACCTTGACCCCGGAACGCTCGGCCTCCGCCAGCCGCAATGTCGCCTGTCCGGTCCGAGTGCGCCGAGCGCTTCGCTCGGCCCGCATCTCCGTCAGCCGGTGAATGCGGTTCTGTGCCCTGGAGCGCTGGGCGCGCACGCCCCGGCGAATCCAGGCTTCCTCCTGGGCGAGCTTCTTGTCGAAGAGCGCCTGCTGGCGCTCCTCGGCCTCCAGCACCTCCTGCTTGCGCACCAGATAGGTGTCATAGTCGCAGGCCCATCCGGCCAGGCGCCCGCGGTCCAATTCGATGATGCGTGTGGCAAGGCGCCGCAAAAAAGCGCGGTCGTGCGTGACAAAGAAAAGCGAAAGCTTCGACTTCAGCAGAAACTCTTCGAGCCAACGGATCGACTCCAGATCGAGGTGGTTGGTGGGCTCGTCCAGCAAAAGGAGATCGGGCTGGCCGGCGAGCGCCTTGCCCAGGAGCGTCCGGCGTTTAAGCCCTCCTGAAAGCGTTTCGAAGGGAGCCTCCGCCTCGAGCTGAAGCTGCGCCACCAGGTCGTCCACCCGGATGTCGCGTTCCCAATCCTCCTCGTGCCCTGGATCGGGCCGCAATCCGGACTCGATCACCTCGCGGACGGATCCGGTGACCCCCTCGGGCAATTCCTGCGTCAGACGGGTATAGACCGATCCCGGAGGACGAAAAACATCGCCCACATCCGGCTTCATTTCGCCGACGATCACCCGCATGAGGGTCGATTTGCCCGTCCCATTGCGCCCGACCAGACACACGCGCTCTCCCGGATCGATCTGGAGGTTGATCTTCTCCAAAACGGCGGGACCGCCGAAGCTGAGGCTGATGTCGAGAAGACTGAGCAGGGCCATGAACCCGATAGAATCGCGCGCAATCGCCGCAAATTCCAGCCTGATCGAGCTCTCAATAACCGATTCCCACCGCCACCGCGACCGCCGCAAACGAAAGCACCATGAGGATAAGGAAAAGCGGCAGAACGTACCGAAACCAGGTGCTGAACGGCAGTTGGGCCGTGGCCAGATAAGCCAAAAGCATTCCGGAGGTCGGCGAGATCATGTTGACCAGACCGTTGCCCAGGAGGAAGGCGAGCACGGTCGTTTGGCCGGTCAGCCCGGCGAGGTGCGCGATTGGACTGAGGATCGGCATGCTGAGGGCGGCTTTCGCGGAGGCCGATGGGATGAGAAGGGTCAGAACCATCTCAATCACAACAAGCGCCTCGGCGACGATGACCCGGGGCAGTCCGGCCGCGTGCGAAGCCAGCATGGCGACAATCGTGTCGAGAATCCGCCCCTCGACCAAGACCTGTTCCACAGCCCCGGCCATTCCGACGAGGAAGGCCGCCAGCATCATGGCCTTCATACCGTCCACGAATCCATGCGCGGCCTCGCGCGGCCGCAGGCCGCCCAGCAGCGCGATGGCCGCCGCCAGCGCCACGTAAAAGGAGGCGAATTGGACGTCGCGCCAATGCCAATGGGCGGATCCGTAGATGACGAGGCCGACGGAAGCGGCGAGCAGGGCGACGATCGCTCCATGGCGTGCGGTCAGCTCGGAAGAGCCGGCCCCGCCGCTCTCGGTGTTGGCCGGCGCGGGCGCTTCTCCGGGCGCTCCCGTGCGCGGCCGGTCGCGAAGAACGAAGCCCACGCCGATCACCAAGAAGATGACCCACACCGCCAGACGAAGCGACACGCCGCTGAACTCCGGGACCCCCGCCAATGGCTGCGCGACCACCAGGATCACCGGGTTGGTGACCGAGCCGATGTATCCAATCTTCGCGGCCACGGCGACGATCGCGAATCCGAACAGGGTGCTTCGGCCCAACTGCCGGGACAGCGTCAGGACAATGGGAATGATGATCAAATATTCGGAGATCAGGCCGAGGAAGCTGCCGCCCGCGGAAATCGCGAGCATGAGAAGGGGAGCGACTACGCCGACACGCCCCCCGCTGAGGCTGACCAAACGGCCGATCGCGCGCTCGAGAGCGCCGGAAGCTCGAAGGACGCCAAACATGCCCCCGAGGAATAGGATCATGAAGATCAATCCCGAGGTCCGCGCCATCCCGAGCGGAAGGGCAGTGAACAGGGAGGCGGGTCCGACGGCGGCGATGAGCCCAGGGGCGGGTGTTTGCGACAGGGCGGCCCCGAGGGAGCGATCCTTGGGGAGGCTGTGATACGATCCGGGGATCGCCGCGCCGTCGGCTTGGCGCTTGTAGCTGCCGGACGGAACGATCCAGGTGAGGGCGATGGCGAGAGCCAGCGCCGCCAGCATCATCACGACCGGGTCCAGGGGTTTTTTCGCTTGGGGTGGAGCGGAGTGCATGGGAGGGCTAAGAGGACTTGAGGGCTGATTCCACGTAGGCTCGCAGTCGTGCCAGGAAAAGGTCGAGATTGGCCCGGAGACCATTGAAGCCCGGACCCTTCTCGTACGAAGATTCGTCGAGGTAGAGTCCCCGGCTGATTTCAATCTGCACGCTGTTCCGCCCCTGGGCCGGCTTGCCCGAGGTCGCGACCAGGTCGCCTCCTTGATAGGGGTCGTTGACGCGAACGGCATACCCCATCGCTCTAAGCGTTTCCGCGACCCAGCGCGTGAATTCAGGATCCGAGGTGGTGCCAAGGCAATCGCTGACGACGAAGTCGGGGCGGCTCCGACCGCTATCGACGTTCATGGCATTCCCGAGGGACTTCATGGAATGGCAATTGCCATGCCAGACGCGGCCGTGGCGCTGATGCGCGGCGTCCAACGTATCGGCCAGAATTTTCCGATAAGGCCTATAGAATTCACGGATCCGCCGTGACAGTTCATCGGTCGTCAGTCTTCGGTCGTACATCGCAATCCCCGGAAGCGCATATTTGCGCACCAGGCCCATGCCGCGCCGCGTGTACGGGGTCGCCGCGATGGGTTCACTCCATGTCCCGTCGATCATCGTCGCATCGATATCCGCCGCAGAACGATTGGTATCGATGTACGCTCGTGGAAAAAGCGCCGCGATGAGAGTCGCCCCGGAATCGGGCGCCCCCCCCCAGAGTTCGTCCACGAAGCAGTCGCACGAGGTGCGGACCGCGCTCCTGGGCGCGGCCGGCCAAAAATCGTCGGGATAGTCGAATCCGCTGTGGGGCGAATCAAATACGATCGGCAAGAGGGTCCCCGTCCCGGAGCGGACCAGATACTTGCCTGCCTCGACGAGAGTGGGTGTCACAAGGAATGTCGTTACCACCGGAGTCTGTAGGACAACGGCGAACAAGAGAGAATCAATTGGGGAGGGGAGCCAACGCTTAATGCAAGGGCGGGACCTGACCGCATGCAGGCCTTTCCTTGCGGCTTGCTCTGGACGGCGAAAGCCCGCTCCTTCGCCTGACCTCGCACCTCGCTTTGAAGCTTCCTCATTTTCTTCGCGCCCTCTCCACCCGCAACTACCGGATCTACTTCATCGGCCAGTGCGTTTCGCTGTTGGGCAACTGGATGACAGGTACGGCGGCCGTCTGGCTAGTCTATCGCCTCTCGGCCAGCCCCTTTGACGTCGGGCTCATTTATTTCGCGAACCAGATCCCTGTGCTTTTTCTGGCGCCGTTTGCGGGCGTTTGGATCGACCGAGTCGATGGACTCAAGGTCGTCGGCTGGACCCAAGTCCTTGGGATGGCCCAGTCGGCGGCTTTGGCGGTCTTCGCCTTTTCGGGTCACATGACCGTTCCGGCGCTCTTCTGGCTGACGCTGTGGCAGGGATTTATCAATGCGGTCGATTTCCCGGCGCGCCAGACCCTGACGTTCCAACTCGCGGGCGAGCGCTCGCTCCTGGACAACGTGATCGCCCTCAATTCGGTCACCTTCAATCTTGCCCGGTTGATCGGGCCCGCCATCGCCGGCTTCATCATCGCCGCCTGGGGGCCGGCGGTCTGTTTCACAATCGACGCGGCGAGCTACCTGGCCGTGCTGGTTTCCCTGGTCATGGTCCGCTTGAATCCGCGCGCCAAAAGAACGAGCGTGCCGCATCCTTTGGCGGACCTTCGGGAGGGACTGAACTATGCCTGGACGCATCCGGCCATCCGCCGGGTCCTCACCCTGGTTCCCGTCATCGCGCTTTTCGGATTCGCACACAGCATTTTGGCACCGGTGTTTGCCCGGGACATCTACTTTGGGGACGCCCGCATGCTCGGCTTTCTTCTCTCGGCGACGGGCGTGGGATCTCTGGCGGCCGGTGTCCTTCTCGGTATTCGCAAGTCGGGGAACGGCCTCGATCGGCTCATCGTGTGGGGCACCCGCATTGCGGGCGTGGGGCTTCTCGGCATCGCGGCAACCCCCCTATTCGGTGCCGCCCTGCCGGCTTTCGCTGCGGCCGGCATGGGGGCAGCCCTGGTCATGGTGGGAGCCAACACGCTGCTTCAGACGATGGTGAGGGATGAGGCGCGCGGGCGTGTGATGAGCCTTTTCACCATGGGTCAGGGATTTTTCCCCGTCGGCAGTCTCCTTGTGGGCGCCGCGGCCGAGGGGATCGGGCCTCGCTGGGCGATCGCCGGCTGCGGCGTCGCCTGTGTCGCCTCGGGTGCCGTCTTCTCCCGGGTACCCGTCTCCGGCGAAGCTCATTGAGACCGCAGCCGGCCGGGAACAAGCGCTCCTGTCTCCGGACATTGATGGGTGGCCCCGCAAGGGAGCACCCATGACCCCGGCTCCCTTAAAAACCGCTGCGAACCGGCCAGGATCTCCTCCGGGCGCAACGGTTGCGCCGCGCCGCGGATGGCGCAGGGCCTATGTCTTAGGCCGGGACACCGTCGTGGCCTATTTCAACGACCGGGTGCCCACGCTCGGAGCGGCGCTCGCCTTCTATACGACCATCGCGGTGACGCCGCTTCTGATGCTCGTCCTCGCGCTCGCGGGGGCGGTGTTCGAAGAGTCCGCCGCGCGCCAGCGCATCTTGGGCGAAATCACCAATCTGGCCGGCATCGATCCGACGCGCGCGTTGGGAGCCATCCGGCCGCCGGCTCATCTCGCGTCGACGACCGCGTGGGTCAGCATCGCTGTTTTCATGGCGGGCGGATTCGGCGTTTTTTCCCACCTCCAAGACGCCCTCAACACGATCTGGCGGGCGCCCCAGCGCACCGGAGACCCGTGGATCGTGACCCTCAAACGCCGTCTGCTCTCGTTCGGAACCGTCGTCGCCACGGGATTCATCATGATGGTGTCGCTGGTTCTAAGCGCCGGGCTTGCCTGGATCGCCGAACATGCCAGCCAGTGGGAGCGATGGCCGGCCCTGGTATCGGAGGGGGCCAATTTTGCGGTCTCGCTCGGCATCACCACGGTGCTCTTCGCGATGATGTTCAAGATACTGCCGGATGTGAGGATCCGGTGGCGCGATGTGTGGATTGGCGCGGCGTTTACCGCGTTTTTTTTCGATTTTGGGAAGACCGCCCTCGGATTCTATTTTGCCCATTCGAGCGTCGCCTCCGCCTATGGCGCGGCCGGATCGGCGATCGCGTTGCTGCTTTGGTGCTATTATGCGGCGCAGATCGCCTTTTTCGGGGCCGAGCTCACGCGCGTATATGCGATTACCCGGGGCGGCCGGTTCGATCCGCCTCCCGGAGCCGACACCTTTCCCGACGCCTAAGCGGAGTGCTGCAAAGGGATTGAGAGTCTGGGACCCCGGGTATTAGCTTCCCGCCGGCCGGACGCTTCATGCCCCTTTTCCAATTCATCGCCGCAAAGCTCGGCACCCAGCCGGCGAAGCCGCCCATCACGGATTCGGCGGAGGTGGCAAGACGCTTTCGCTATTGGCGCTTTCGCGTGATGTACGGTTCTCTCGCCGGATACGCGTTCTTCTATTTTGTGCGGAAGAACATGTCGATGGCCACCAAGTCGATCACCGACGAGTTCCATTTCTCCAACACCCAGTGGGGCGTGGTCCTCAGCGTGGCGACCATCGTGTACTCGGTCTCCAAGTTTTTGAGCGGCGTGGTGGGCGACCGGGCGAATCCGCGCTACCTGCTCGGGCTGGGGCTCCTTCTTGCGGCGGTGGTCAACCTCTTTTTCGGATTCGGCGCGAGCTTGGGATTCTTTATTGTGGTGTGGGCGCTGAACAATCTCTTCCAGGGAACAGGCGTGCCGCCCTGCGTGCGCCTGCTCACCTATTGGTACAGCCCGCGCGAGATTGGGCGCGCCTGGGGCATCTGGAACTCGTCCCATCAGATTGGCGGGGCGATCATTGTGGTGGTTGCGGGCTGGCTGGTGGGGCATTTCGGATGGAGATCGGCATTTTGGGTTCCTGGGATTTTCTGTGTCGCGGCCTCTTTCTGGATCATGAACCGCCTCACCGACTCGCCGGAATCGCACGGCCTGCCGCCGATCGAGGTCTTCCGGGGCGAGGTGACGGCGGACTCAGTCGAGCCTCCGCTCCCTTTCCGCCAGATCTTCAGGCGCCATATCCTTGGCAATGGCGGAGTGTGGCTGGTGAGCGTGGCCAATTTCTTCGTCTACGTCGTCCGCATCGGAATTTTTGATTGGTCTCCCAAATACCTGATGGAAGCCAAGGGCTTCGGCCTGGCGCAGGCTGCGGTGGCGCTCTCGGGTTTCGAATTGGCGGGAATCTTCGGAGCCTATGGAGCTGGATGGCTTTCGGACCGCGTCTTTCATGGGCGGCGCGGCCCGGTATCGGTCATTTACATGGCGGTACTTACGGGATTTCTCATCGCGCTCTTCTATATCCCCGCCGGCCGTGTCGGCCTGATTTCCGCATGCCTGGTCGCGCTTGGATTCCTTGTCTACGGTCCCCAGATGCTCGTGGCTGTGGCCGCCGCCGATTATGCGACCAAGGTCGCTGCCTCCAGCGCGGTCGGTCTGACGGGCCTTTTCGGATACATCGGGGCGAGTGTCTGCGCCCTTGCCACGGGCATTCTGGTGGACCGTTTCGGTTGGAACGCCGCCATCGCGTTTTACGCCGGCTCCTCGGTGATCGGAACGCTTCTTCTCGCCGCCACCTGGGGGCGCGTTTCACCGCTCCTGGGCGGCGTAAGCCGCTTATCCGGGACCGCGGGTGCCGCCCCCCGGTGAGGCGGAATCCGGCACGGGTGCCCGCGCATTCGGCGTGCCCTCGTATCCGTGATGCAGGGCTTCGATGAAGCTGTGATGGAGCAGGTTGCTGATCGTCGGCAGCGTCGCCACGACGGTCGAACCCTCGAATTGGCCATCAAAGGGAATGAGCGTGGCCACTTCACCCTGCGGTTTGTCGCGCAGGAGCTTTTCCGTGCCGGTCAACACTCCCTTCCACATGCGCTGGAGAACCGGCTTCTTGGCATCGGAGGCGGTGGCGAAGTGCACATCCTTTAGAAAGGGCTTCGCATAACCGTGGAACGCGCCGTTCGAGGCGGTGGCCTCCGAGTACAATTCAAAAGTGCCCCTGCTCACGTCGAAGTTTCCATAGGCGAGCAGGAAATTGTTCAGGGCGGGCAGGGCCACCGACCGGAGGCTGCCGCGGTATTGGAAGTGGGGCTGAGCCGCGAGGGGCTCGGCGGCAATGAACAGGGTGAGGCGCCCATTCCCGATCGTGTCGGCGTCGAGAACCAAGCTCGCAGGAAGGGCCCCTTCGCTCCTGCCGGCCCGATTCCGGAGGCCCGTCGCGTTGATGTTCAGATTGCGCAGCCACACATCGACCGGCGGAGTTCCGGCGGTGTCCACAAAATGAACGCGGCCGTGCGAGACCTCGAAGTGCGTGATATCGATGGGGAAAAGATCATTGACGACATCCTGCCACGCTCCTCCCTTGCCGGACTGGCTTTCGGCCGCCGTCGGCCCGCGCACAAAGTTGAGCTCGCATCCGTCGATCGTCACATCGCTCACAAACTTCCCGCGCAGGAGCTCCCGGTACGCGATCGAAAAATCCACCTCGTCGGCGGTGACGAACGGCCTCGAGACGGTGCCGTCTCGTTTGCGGATCGACAATTTCTCCATGCTGTATCCGCCGTGCCACAGCGCGACGCCGACTCCGTCCACATGGCCGACGAATTCAGGCATCCGGGCCAGGCGTTCGTTCACCTCGCGCTTGAGAAAGGACGGAAGCGCGGCCCTCAGGACAATGAGAAGAATCGCGAGAACCGCGAGGGTGACGAGTGTCGCCCGGGATCTGTGTTCGATCCAGCGCACGGGATGGCGCACCGGAGACCCTTCCTTGGTAGGGCGCGACTGGGGAATAGCGTGAGCGGGTGCGGGTGCAGGCATAGGTCGAGGGCCGGGCAGATGGGAGGCGTGGGCGGAGGGGAGGGGTGAGGGACTGCCTCATCACTCTTGGACCACCACCGGCGCCCACGGTGCGCGGGGATTCGCCCTGGCGCTGGCCACGGGGAATTTCCCACACAGGCACGGGCCGAGCTCCCTCAATGGCCCACGCTGGGTTGCGCAGAGGCCGGAAACTCCTTTGTTTGGGTGATGGGATGCTCCGCTCCCTCCGGCACCGGCGGAGCATTTCCGGACTCCTTAGAACATGATCAAAAAACTTCTCCACACGCGCATGCGCGTGAATGACCTCGAGCGCACCGTGCGCTTCTACCAGGACGCGCTCGGCCTGACCGTGGTCTCGCGCCACACCTCTCCGCGCGGGGCGCAGCTCGCCTTCCTGCGGACTCCCAACAGCGACGAGGAGCTCGAGATTTGCCAGCTCGCGAACAGCCCGTCGGTCCAGGTCCAGCCGGACCTCATGCACATTGCGTTTGCGGTCGGGGATCTGGCGGCCTTCACCGTGGAGCTTGAAAAAAAGGGCTTCCGGCTGAGCGATGGGCCGACGCGCACCTCTTCCGGATCGTTGATCGCCTTCATCGACGCCCCTGAGGGCTACGAGGTGGAGCTCATCCAGAAGGCTTAATAGGCGGGTCAAGCCGGGAGGCGCCTCGGGCGTTCCGCGCCTCGAGGCGCTCGAACGCGAAGAGGTACTGCTGGGCGAGTCCCGCAAGGGGACCGAAATGGACGCGTCCCAAATGCGCCACCTGCGCCGGCTTCCAGTCTTGCAGGGCATAGCGCTCGGTCATCGCTTTCAGGATCCAGACGTCCACCGGGAAGGCCTCGAGGCGTCCGGCTCCAAACAGGAGGACGCAATCGGCCACCTTCTCACCGACTCCGGGCAATTCCAAAAGCCGCGCTTTGGCGGGCGCATAGGGGAGATGTTCCGTCTCCTCGAGCCAGCCGGGCCGCTCGGCAATGAAGCGCGCCGTTGCGCTCACGTGCCGAGCCCGAAAGCCGAGCAGACAGCGCCTGAGATCGGCCTCGCTCAGCTGGGCGAGTTCCTCCCACGAGGGGAGCCTGTGGCCATGCGCGGGATTCCCGCCGATCGGCTGTCCGTGGCGTTGAGCGAGCAGCTTCACCATCTGCTTGATCTGGGTAATTCGTTTGGTCGCGCTGCACAGGAAGCACAGGAGCGTTTCGCCGAAGGGCTGCCGCAGGATTCTCAGTCCGGGAAAGGCCGCGATGCAGCGCGCGAGATGCGCATCCGTCCGCCAAGGAAGCGCGTCGGCTAGAGCTGAAAAATCGGTTTCGAGCGCCAAATGGTGTTGCAGGCCTGCGTCGGCCCCGAAGGCCACGCCCGTGGGCGCCGACCATTCGGCGCCGCCCGCGAGGGCCGGGGAGTGAACAAGACGCAGCCGCACCGCATAGGCGGACCAATGTCCCAGCCAGGCACCGCCTTCTTCGAGCAGCCAGCGGAACGACTGTCCGCCGTCGAGCGTTTCAGCGAGCGTCGCCTCGGAAAGGGCCAGCCCCCGGGGGAGGGGCCTCCACTCAGTCCAGTCCAAGTGCGTTGCGGGCGGCATGGTCCCACACTCGCCCCTCGAGCGCTCGCGCACAAGCCATGGGCGGACCCCGCGGGCAGCGGCCCTAGACGAAGTACGAGGCGACCGAGCTTAGCATCGCGGCCCAGCCGCCTCCGGCCCGGGCGCTTGATTTGAAGCGCCGGCGAAGCCGGGCGAACATGGCAAACCACGGCCATAGCTTGGGGAATGCGGCCATCGGACCTTGGCGCTCTTGAGCCCGAGGCTCCCACAGCAATTGCATCTCGAGGCGGTCGCAGGCGCAGGCCATGACCGTCACCCGTTTCCGCTGCTCTACTGAGAGCGGCTGTTGAGCAGTTCCTGAAGGCATTGCGCGTCCTTTTTCAATTGGGAGGTGGTTTCCGAGAAGGGATTCCAGGCTCTCAGGCGCCGGCGGGCTGCGAGCAGGACCGCCACGCCGCCGCCCGCATAGGCAATCGCGATGGTCAGAAGCACCGGCAGACGGAAGGCGGTGTCCCAGAACGCGGCGGCAAGCAGTCCCGTCAGGGTGAGGGCCGCCAGAAAGAAAAGAGCCGCAGCGACCGCAAACATCAGTCCCGACGACGCGGCCGCGTCTCGAGCCTCTTCCATTTCGATGCCGACAAGTTCCGCTCGGTGGCCGAGTCCGTGAACCAAGACGCGGGCGGCTTCGCCCGCGCGTTTGAGTTCAGGGAAAAGGAGGTCGCGGATCTGTGCAGCTGCCGGCAGCATAGCTGGGAGAGTCGGCCAGTCGGCCGGACGTCGGGAACTGAAATTAACCCGGAGGCGCGCGGAATTGCGGGCTCCCCTCAGCGGCGCGAAGGCGAGAGGGCGTAGCCCAAGATCAAACCGACGCCCAAAGCGATTCCCAGCGATTCGTACGGGTGGGAACGGACGGTTTCGTCGGCCTTTTTCACTTGGCCGACCGCGATGCGGCGGAAACGGTGAATCGTGGACTTGCCCTGATCGAGCGCGGTTTGAAGGCGTTCCTTCACCTCGACGAGCTTGTCGTCGGCCGCGTCGCCCGCGTTGGCGAGCGCCTGTTCGGCTTCGAGGATGAGGGTGCGGAGTTCGTCGATGGTTTCGTTGGCAACAGCTGAGGGAGGATTGTCGTTGGTCTTCATGGAAACAGAAGGGGGTTACGGTGGAGAGGACGTCCCCACTCTGACCTCAATTCCCGCCAAAAGTGCCGGCTCAGCGGTCTGGTTTTTCCCAAAGGAAGCTGGCTTTTGATGCCAGGACTTGGCCGGCTGCGTCCTGCAATTCAAGCTTCCAGGCGACAGGATGTTGCCCCGGCCCGGTCCAGTCCGGTCCAGTCAGCCCGAGTTCGAAAACGGGCTCCCCGCGAGGCACATTGGCGTTAAATGTGTACGTGCGCGGCTCAAGCGAGTCGGAATTGAGAATCCGGAGGACAAACACAGTGCCGCGCAATTCCGGTCCCTTATTCTTGAAGCGCCCGATGAAGTAATAGCCGCCACGCAGGTCCGGATGGGTCCGGCGGATGATCCAACCCCACGTGACTTCTCGGCTCCTCAAATATTCGGTGATGCTGTTGAACGAATCGCTGTCCCGCCACTCGGGCCAGACACGCACAAATCCCAATTTGACCGGGGCGGCTTCCGGGTGGGTGATGCCGGGGGTCACAGGCGAGGTCAGGGCGGAGGCCGCTGAAAGCGCGGGCGCCAGAGACCCGGCGAGCGCCAAGCTCAGCAAGAAAGAGGGTACGGGGTGCGGCATTCGGTGGGAGGGGAGGTTGGCGGGCCAGTGACGGCGGCTCAAGCCTGGCCGATCAGGGCGTCTCCTTAAGATGGATCCTTCCGTACCGGTGAAAGCCCAGGAGCGCGGCATCCCAGCCTTGTACAACCGGATCGATGAGGTAGGCATGCGCGCCGAAATACAAGGGCGTGACCGGCGATGCCTCGAGAAGACGCGCCTCCGCCCTTTGAAAGTCTTCACGGCGCACGCCCGGACGCAGCTCGGCCGCCGCGGCGGCGATGAGCCGGTCGTATTCGGGATCGCCCCATCCTGTCCAGTTGTTGCCGCCCCCGGTGACGAAGAGATCGAGGAAGGTCACGGGGTCCAGAAAATCGCCCGCCCAGCTCGCTGTCGACAGGGTGTAATTCAAGGTCTGCTGATTCTGAATCCACGTTTTCTGCTCCATGGTCGCGATCGAGACGCGGACGCCGAGTGTATGCTGCCACATGGCCTGGATCGCCTCGAGCACCTGCGGCTGGACATCGTCGTTGCGGACCTGCACTTCGATCGCCGGAAGGCCGCTTCCGCCTTCGTGGCCGGCGGCAGCAAGGAGCGCGCGTGCGCCGGCGGCGTCGAATCCGATCTGAGCGCGGGCCGTATACCCTGAGCAGTCCGGGGGCGTGAGGCTGTGCGCGGGTGGATTGGCGCCGGCGAGCACATCCCGTGCGAGGGCATCGCGGTCGATGGCGAGCGCGAAGGCGCGTCGGACACGGGCATCGTCGAAGGGAGGCCTCTGCGTGTTAAAGCGGAGGAAAAACGTCTGGAGAAAAGGGTCCACGCGCACCCGTTCCGGAGAGCGCTTGTGGTACGCAGCAATCTTCGAGACAGGAACCGCGAAGGTCACGTCGACCTGTCCGGCCCGGAAGTCACGTTCCTCCACTTCCGGACTTTCGGTGGGAAAGAAGACGATGGAGTGAAGGGTCACCGATCCGGCGTTCCAATAGGCGTCATTCTTCTCGACGACGATGCGCGCGTTGGGCGTCCAAGTCTTCAGGGTGAACGGACCGTTGCCGACCAGGTTGCCGGCGCGTGTCCACCCGGTGCCGCGCCTCGCCGTGGCATCAAAGCGAAAGAGCACCCTCGGGTTCACGGGAAACCACGGAGGCTGCGCTGTGAGGGCGGCCAAATACGGCGTCGGCTGCGCGAGGGTGATTCGAATCGTTCGCTCATCGGGCGCCGAAAAACCGAGCGAATCCGGATCGGAGAGACGCCCCTGATTGTACGCGCGGGCGTTGCGCACCGGGTAGAGGAGATAAGCGTATTCCGCCGCCAGGGCCGGCGAGAGGATGCGACGCCACGAGGCGATGAAATCGGCGGCGATGAGCGGATCGCCGTTCGACCATTTGAGGCCGCTGCGCAAATGGAACGTCCACACCAGGCCGTCGGCCGAGGTCTCCCACGACGCCGCGGCGCCTGGAGCCGGCTGCGAGGTCTTCTCATCGATAGCCGTGAGGCCTTCGAACAAAGCCAGAAGGATGTTCTGATCGGTGTAGGCCGTCACGACCTGCGGATCGAGATCTTCGGGCTCGGCGCCATTGCCCAGAAGCAGAGTCTGGGTTCGCAGGCCGGCCTGGATGGGGGTTTCGCGCCGGGCGCATCCGCCTAAGCCGGCAAGGGCGCCGGCCGCAAGGAGAGAGGCGAACGCGCAGAAACGCTTCATGATCCGCCGGAGCTCATTCCGACGGGATTCCCAACGCCCGGACTGCTCTGTGCGCCGTTCTTGATCAGCAGCGGCTGCAGAACAGCCCACACCGTGTCGGCGACGATGGCATGTCCTCGCGCCGTCGGATGGATGCTGTCGGCCTGGTTCAAATCGAGGTGTCCGCCTACGTGGTCGAGCAGAAAGGGAATGAGTGTGAGGTGGTTGTGTTTCGCGAGTTCAGGGAACACGGCACCGAACGCACGGGAGTATTCCTCGCCCATGCTTGGCGGCATTTGCATGCCCGCCACCACGATGACCGTCGAAGGCCGGTGTGCCCGGACGTGGTCGATGATCGCCTGAAGGTTGGCGCGTGTGATTTCCGGTGCCGTTCCGCGGAG